>ERZ773359.1398-NODE-1398-length-33458-cov-44.787774_pt1 | contig 33458 bp, 37 predicted proteins | sample MGYA00374955_ERZ773359 | MGnify/ENA primary metagenome ERZ773359 (study PRJEB29098, sample SAMN04486028) | biogas fermenter metagenome | study: EMG produced TPA metagenomics assembly of the Biogas fermentation microbial communities from Germany - Plant 4 DNA1...
TTTATTGGCAACCTGACAAATATTAGGAAAATTTGGTATATTTGTCTTGGGCTGTTTCCAGCCCAAGACAGCTGAACTCTGGTGCCTCCCATGGCAGTGAGTGCTCTGCTCCTTAATAACTGCCTTTCGGTTTGCTGTTTCGATTTTTTTGGAATTCAGCGTATACCTCCAGCAGCCGATCTGGATAGTTGGCAGTCATCCCATCAACTCCAGCTTCCAGCATCCGCAGCATCAGGGGTCCCTGATCGCTATTCACTCCCCATGCCCGTACCTTCAATCCTTCGCTGTGGAGGAGAGAAACAAGGTTCTCGTCGATCCGGTCTGCCTGGGGGCAGACTACATCCACTCCATAGGCCAGGGCATCTGCTGCAAGCTTATGGGGGTTGGAATAAAAGGGTGCTGTACCACCATCCACAAAAGGGGCTTCCCCTCCCTCTTCGCCCAAAACCACCAAAACCTGGGTTTTGAGCTTGGGACAGAGCTTTTTCGCCTCCACCAGAACATCCCAAGAGAAAGCAGAAAACTGGACCTGCTCCTCCAGCCCCCGCTCTATTACCTGCGAGACTGCAATCTCGATAATTTGGGGAAAATTTTTCCCATCCTTAAGCTCAGCAACCAGGCGGCAGTTGGGAGTTAAGCTGTCAAGTACTTGAGAGAAGGTGGGAATCCGCTCGCCTCTAAACTTCGAATCAAACCAGCTGCCTGCATCGAGCCTTTGGAGAGCTGCCAAAGAAAACCCCCTCACAGGGCTAGAGCCATCTGTGGTCCGATCTACAGTGCTGTCGTGGATCACAACCACTTCATCGTCGGCAGTCAATCTAAGATCGCATTCCTGCCACCTTGCACCCAGCTCTCTCGCCCGCCGGAAGGAGGCCATTGTGTTTTCCGGGCAATATCCAGAGGCTCCTCTGTGGGCAATGGCTAAAAACTCATAATTCATGACTTCACCCCCATCTTATTGCAGGAAAATGTTCCCCGCTGCTTTCCCAACAGCTTCTCAACTCGTGTCCAAACCAACTGCTCAACCTCTTCTGGAGGGAGCCCCTCAACCTGAATAACTGCAAACCGCTCCGGCTGGCTGCGGGCAAGATCCAAAAACCCTTCCCTTACCTGCTTGTGAAAAGCTCCATCCCGCTCTTCGATTCGGTCTGTCTGCCCGCGGCCTGCCCTGGCTCTGGCAAGGCCGATTTGGGGATCCAAATCCAGGAGGATGGTGAGATCAGGCTCCAGGCCACTAGTTGCGAAAAGGTTGATCTCCCGCAGTTTCTGGAGGGACAGGCCCAAACCATAACCCTGATAGGCCAGGCTTGAGTCCACAAACCGATCGCAGATCACTATCTGGCCTTTGGCTAAAGCAGGTCTGATTTTCTCTTCCACATGCTGGGCGCGGGCTGCAGCGTAGAGAAGGGCTTCTGCAGAGCTTGTCAGCTCGTATTCCTTTCCCAACAGAAGCTCCCGTACAGCCTCTCCCAAGCTGGTACCACCTGGCTCCCGGGTCAGGAAGACATCGTAACCTTGGCTCCGGAGCTTTTCTGCCAATAGGCGGGCCTGGGTGCTCTTGCCGCAGCCGTCTGGGCCTTCAAAGGTAAGAAAAAGAGAGTTCATTCAATTGCCTCCTCTGGATAAAAGACAACATGGCGGAACGGCTCGGTTCCTTCGCTTTCAGACCGCAGGCCGTAGCGCTTTGCCAGGTTGTGCTGCAGCATCCGCACATAAGCGTTCTGAGGCTGCAGCTTTACTGGCTTTCCTTCTGCTATAGCCATCCTGGCTTTCTCTTCTGCTTCTGCCAAGGCTTTGCCTTCTCTGCGCTCGCCCATGAATTCTTCCAGAAACCGCCTCACCTGCACGTAGGTGTTGCTGCGAATGGTGTAGACAGCAAGTCCCCTGCGCTCTGCCTCACGGAGCCGCTTGGGCATTTTCCTGTATTGTCCCCGGAGTGTGAGAACCAGATCCGCATCTGAGAGGTTTTCCACTATATTGATGGGGTAGTTCAAATCGCTAATGGCCTGTTCTAAGCGGTTGCGGCTTACTGCATAGCTGAAGAGGTTGATTTTGCCGATTTCCGCTGGCTTCTCTTCCCAAACGTCTTCCTCAATATACGAGGTGGTCTCTTCCTCCTCCTGGGACTCTACAGCTATCTGCCAGGAACCATCGGCAGTCCTCTGCCTGATCTGGGGTTCAGGCTTATGGCCGCGGAGGAGCTGATCCACAGCTTTTGCTACATCAAAGTGAATGGCAAACCGATCCAGTTCCTGAAGCTCCACGATGATCTGGAAAGTGGGAGGTGCCTTGCGCTCGAGGACCGTTTTCTGTGTCCCCCGCCTTCGGGCTTCTTCGTCTCCCAAGGTTACAGCGCCAATTCCCCCTACCAGATCAGAGAGGGCTGGATTGATAATCAAGTTCTCCAAAGAGGTGCCGTGGGCAGTGCCGATGAGGGTAACGCCCCGCTCTGCAATGGTCCGGGCAGCTTCTGCTTCCAATTGGTTGCCGATCTCGTCGATGATCACAACTTCCGGCATGTGGTTCTCCACAGCTTCGATCATCACCTGCGCCTGTTGGGCAACCCTGGCCACCTGCATCCTTCGGGCAGAGCCAATGCCGGGATGGGGAATATCGCCATCACCTGCGATCTCGTTGGAAGTGTCCACGATCACAACCCGCTTTTGGAATTCGTCACTGAGCACCCTTGCGATCTCCCGCAGGAGGGTGGTCTTTCCCACGCCGGGCTTGCCTAAAAGCAGCAGGCTCTTTCCTGTTTCCACCACATCCCGGATGATCTCGATGGTGCCGTAGACAGCCCTGCCGATCCTGCAGGTAAGCCCGACAATATCCCCTCTGCGGTTGCGGATGGCAGAAATCCGGTGCAGGGTCCGCTCGATTCCTGCCCGGTTGTCGTCGCCGAACTGGCCCAGTTTTTCAATCACAGATCCCAGCTCTTCCCTTGTCACCGGCTCTTCGCTTAAGTCCACAAACCTTTTTGGGAAACGGGCCTGAGGTTTGCGGCCCAAGTCCAAAACGATCTCGATTAACGAATCCAAATCTTCTTCTTTGCGCAGGGCTTCTTCCACCCTTTTGGGCAGAACAGCCAACAGCTGTTCCAAATCATCCACTATTTCCTTTCGCATTCGTCAGCCTCCCTGATAGATCAAGATCTCGCCGCTGGAAGTGAGCCCATCAACCTGCCATCCCAGTTTCTTTATCCAGGTTAAGTATTCCACGTGCTCCTTGCCAATAGCATCCCCCGGAGCCAAAAGGGGGATTCCTGGCGGATAGGGAACAACCAGATTTCCTGCCACCTCGCCTGCAGCCTCAGCTAGAGGCACAAGGCCCTTTGGCCCCAAGAGAGCCTGTCTTGGAGAGAGGGCAAGCTCTGGAAAAGGAGGCGGGCTCACAGCTGCCTCCCTCTTCCCCTCCTGAATCAGGCGCCCAAAGCCTTCCAGGAGGCGTCCGATGCTTGCCTCATCGTCAGCTGGGGTCAAAAGGAGCACCACGTTGTGCTGGTCTGCCATCTCCGGCACAACTTTAGCTTCCTCTTTTAGGAATCTTGCGGCACCGATGCCGCTTTGGCCCCTCTCCCGCACCCGGACAACCAGGCGGCTCTCGTCCAGCAGCACACCAGGCGGCAGATCTGCCTGAGAGAGCACAGGCCAGCCCTGTTCTTCCAGCTTCTGGCGGGCGAAGCGGGCAAGCTCTAGAGTCTTTTCCCAAACTGCTCCTCCTTCTTCCTCTTTGACGACTGCCGCCTCAAGGGAAAGGAGGAGGAGAAATGAAGGGCTTGTGCTCTGCACAAGGCGGAGCGCTTCAGCCACTGAATGCTGTTCTATCCTTTCTGTTCCCAGGTGCAGTAAGGAGGCTTGGGTGAAGGCTGTGCCCAGCTTGTGGGTGCTCTCCACCACCAAATCCGCCCCCATCTCCAAAGCACTTGGCGGCAGCTTGCGAGATAAGCGGAAGTGGGGGCCGTGAGCCTGGTCCACCAGCACCAGCTTGTCCATGCTGTGGGCTAAAAAAATAAGGTCTTGCCAATTCCTTGCAAGGCCCCAATAAGACGGATGGGTGAGGAGTACTGCCTCTGCAGTGTCGAGTCCTGCAGCATAATCTTGAGGGTCAGGAGGCAGAAATATCTCCCAGCCAGGCAGAGTTCTGGGATAAAGGTAGCGGGGCTCTGCCCCTGCCAGGGCTAAGCTTGCGAAAACCGAGCGGTGAGCGCTGCGGGAAAGCACAACCTGCTTTGGGCGGGAAGCTAAAACTGCCGCCAAAATCCCCCCTGTTGTCCCATTCCAGAGGAAAAAGCTGGCTTTGGCTCCGGCAAGATCCCTCGCCCGCCTTTGGGCAGCCTCTAGAGCCTCGGCAAAATCCAGGCCTGCAGGCTCGCTGAGGTCTGCCAAAAAGGGAGCTTTCCCCAGGAAAGACAAGAGCTTTTCATCCACCCACCTGCCTTGTTTATGGGCAGGAGTCTGGAAAGGGTAGAGCTGCTCTTCCATGTACTTGCGAACGCCCTCCAGAAGCGTTCTCATTTCAGTCACCGCCGCACCTCCTGGTGGTAAAAAGGTTAAGCCTTGGAAAGAATGAGTCTGGACAGCGGGTAGAGCCTTGTGAGCATCTCCTGATAAGTCTCAGCCTCACATTTGGCTGCCACAAGCTTCTGTTCACAGCTGCTGCAGATAGCATGCTCCAAAATGAGCAAACCCTGCTCTTGTTCTTTTCCGCAGAGCAGGCATTTTTTAAGCTTTGCAGCCAATTTCCTCACCTCCAAGGCCTTTACCCCAATATATGCAGAACTATCGATTTTGCTCCGTCAAGGGATTCAAGAGCAGTCCTGTTGTGAGCTTGGGATAGAAATAGGTTGATTTCTGCGGCATTTTTTCCCCAGCCTCTGCTACCTCCTTCACTGCATTCACATCCAAAGGCCCCATCAGGAAAGACGCTAAGACTTCTCCTTTTTCCACCAGCTCAACTGCTTCCTGGCAGCTTCTGGTATAGAGGACCTTGCTCTGTGCCCGCAGCTCTGCTTCATCAATGCCGAACTCTTTCTCCAGCATTTGGTGGAGAATGGTTACATCAAGCTGGCAGTATGCAGGGGAACGCCCCAGTTCTTCAGGATCCAGCGCTGCTTCCTCTTTCAATGTTAACAGGTGATAGCCGTCTTTTAAAATCAAACCAAAACTGTGGGGACGGCGCTCTAAAGCTATCAAAATAGTCTGCAGGTTTTCCGGGCTCTGCCGGAAGCTTTCTATTTCAAACCAGGCTGCCATTTTGTCCATGATGCCGTCCAGGTCCACGTTAATCAGCATCCTGTGGGTTGGCAGGCAGACAAGGCCTGGGTTGTTCAGGGGCACCAGGACGATCATAATTGCATCTGCCTCAGGATGGCGCTTGCTGTAGGCCAGGGCAGTTTCATAGCGGTGGTGGCCGTCTGCAATATAGATTTTCTCAGGGCCAAAGGCAGTTGTAATTTGCTGGCAGAGCGCAGGATCTGAAACCTGCCACAGCCGCTCTCTTATTCCTTCGAAACCCTGAAAGTCAGCAATTGGTGCTTCTCGGCAGACCTCATCCATCATCTGGCCGATTTTCCGCTCCTGGTCTGCAACCAAACCGAAGATGGGGCTGAGGTTTGTCTGGGTGGCTTCGAGAAGCTGGTTCCTATCGGCTTTCGGGCCGGAGAGGGTTTCCTCGTGGGGCAGGACGATTCCTTCTGCAAAATCGATTAATCTCAACCGGCCGAAGATTCCCCGGCGCTGGTATGTTTTCCCTTCTACTGTAAATTCCTGTTCGTATACGTAAAAGGACGGCACCTCATCCAGGATCAGAACCCCTTCTTTCCGCCACGCGTCAAGGGTTTCCTTTGCCCTGGTATAGCGATTGCGGGCCTCGTCATCGCCTGGCTCCTCTTTCCCCAGCTCCAGGCGAATTATGTTATAAGGGCTTGCCTGGTACAACTCCTCCTGTTGGGCCGGCGAGATCACATCATAAGGTGGTGCCACAACATCCTCGTGCCGGACAAGCTCTGGGTTGTAGCGCAGTGCTCGCATTGGGAAAACTTCTGCCATCGTGTCTACTCCTCCTCTAGTTTCAAGATTTTCTCTAATGTGGTTTTCTCATTTAATTCAGGACAGAGAATCACCTGCTCAAGGAGCTGCTCAAGCACCTCCCCAACCTCGGGTCCCGGCCCGATTCCCAAAATCTCCATCACATCCCTTCCGTTTACGGCAAGGTCTGCGATCTGCAAAGGGAGTTTTTTGTATGTCAGCTGGACTATCTGAGAAAGCTTCTCTTCACATTCCTGTCCATATTTACCCCTCGCCCTGGCCTCGCTCCGCCACAGGGCCACCAGATCCAAAGCTGCTTCCTTGCCCACCTGCGCCAAGAATTTCCGCAAGTCCAGCTCAGTATCTTGCGGCTTTTTACCCTGCCAGCTTACAATGAGCAGGACTTTCTCCCCGACCTTTCTAGGCAGGCAGAGCCGGCGGAGGATTTGTTTTGCTAGGTTGGAATCCATACCATTTAGCAGGGCTGCCAGCCGCAAATGAAGGCTCGGCGGCAGCTCTGCCATTACCTCGAGGCGCAAGTCCAAGCCTTCTACAAGCTCTGGGAGAACTTCCTGTAAGAGACCCAGCTTTTTAAGGAGCCGAAAGCCCCGGGCAGGATCCGGCCCGCGGAGTATTTTGACGAGCTCTGCGCTGACCCTCTCCTGCGAGAGGGTGCGGATCCCTCTTCTCTCTTGGTAAATGGCCTGGAAGAGGTTTTCCTCCAACTGGAAGCCTAAAGTGCTGGCAAAACGCACCGCCCGCAGAAGGCGCAGGTGATCTTCTCGAAGTCTCTCTTTAGGATCTCCCACCGCCCGCACAAGCCTCAATGCCAAGTCCCGCTGCCCTCCGAAAGGGTCCAGCAGGGCTTGTGCGATAGGGTCATAGGCCATGGCGCCGATTGTAAAATCCCGTCTTTTGAGGTCCTCTTCTATTTGCGAGGTAAAAGTGACCTTCTCTGGCCTTCTGTGATCCCTGTATTCTCCTTCCACCCGGAAAGTCGTGACTTCAGCTGCGAAATTTTCTACAAGGATTTTCACTGTTCCGTGTTCTATGCCAACTGGAACGTGCTCGGGAAATAGCTCCATCACCTTCTCTGGCCGAGCAGAAGTTGCCAGATCCCAGTCTGCCACTACCTGCCAAGTGCCTGCGAGCATCGCATCCCGCAGGGCCCCTCCTACAATATAGGCAGCGCAGCCTTCGTTTTTGAGTTTCTCCACAATTTGCACGATAGCCCTTGGCGGACTGCCGCAAGGCAGCATGGCTTCACTTCCCTAGACCAAGAGATATTGCAAGACTAAAAGCAAAATCACCCCTGGAATTCCTAAAAAACCCACCACCAAAGCAGTGATTGGGTTCAGAGGCAGGTGCAGGCCTACATTGGCTCCCACCAAATTAATTAAATAAAGAAGCGCACCGCCTAACAGAGCGTTCCAAATCAGCCTCCCCACCAAGCGCAGTGACCCAAAAAAAAGTCTTGCCACCAAAAACAAAAGGATAATTCCCAAACCAAAAGTTAAAACTACTGGCAAGTCCATGAATATCCTCCTCCCTTTTGTCCCACTATATTTTTATTAGGACAAGGGAGCTATTATGCCTGCTTCTTGATATTTCGCCACAGCCTGTCCAACCTCCTGCCCAGAAATTGGCAGATTCGAAAAAGTAAGGGGGAATGCAAAATTGCTGGGTAATCTCCTGTTGCGCCTTATGGATGCGCCTTTGGATGAACTGGTATCAAGAATCCTCACAGATGACTACGCAGAAAACCTGTTTCTCGCAGGCACCATCTCTCGAAAGCTTTCCCTGCGGGCCATAGTTGAAGCTTGCCTGCGGGCCCAAACAGGGGAAGTGTTAGCAAGGCCCATTGGTTCTGTAAACGTGCAGTCACCTTGGGAAAAGCTTTTTCTCAATCCCAGGCAGCTGTTTCAGCTTCCCACCCCAGACGATCAAACCATTACCACCCAGGTTACCATCGGCCCTAGGGCCGGAAAGCCCCTGACCATCGAAACACCGATTATGGTTTCTGCCATGTCCTATGGAGGTTCTCTGAGCCTGCCTGCGAAAATTGCGCTGGCCCGGGGAGCTACCCTCGCTGGCACAGCCACCAATACTGGCGAAAGCGCTCTTTCCCACGAAGAGCGAGATGCAGCGAAACTCTTGATCGGCCAATACAACCGGGGAGAGTGGATGAACACTCCTGATCAGCTGAGGAGGCTGGATGCCATCGAAGTACAGCTGGGACAAGGTGCTTTTGGCGGTGCTGTTTACTCAAAGCAGACCGCAGAGCAGATCGGAGACCACCTGCGGGCAACCTGGCACTTAAAACGCGGTCAGGATACAGCTGTGAAAGCGAGGCTTACTGACGTCAACACCCCAGAGGATGTAATCAATCTGCTGAACAGGCTGAAGAGGCAGTACGATGTGCCTGTGGGAATTAAAATCGCTGCCACACACTTTCTAGAAGAGGAGCTGGAGGTAATTGTCAGCTCAAGTGCCGACTACATCGTCATCGACGGTGCAGAAGGAGGCACGGCTGTTGCTCCCCCCACCCTGGAAGACGATCTTGGTCTGCCCACTCTCTTTGCTATAAGCAGAGCCAGCAAGTTTCTGGAAGATGTGGGAGCAAAAGACCGCTTCTCCCTAATTGCCGCTGGCGGCCTTACAACTCCCGGCCACTTCCTCAAGTGCCTTGCCCTGGGAGCAGATGCAGTCTACATCAGCTCTATTGCTCTTATCGCCCTCATTCAGACCCAAATGGCCAAGGCTCTTACAGATGAGCCTCCTGTGCAGCTTGTCCTCTACGGCGGGAAGTTGGCTGACCAATTTGAGGTGGACGAGGGAGCCAGAACCTTAAGCAACTTCCTCAACTCCTGCACCAAGGAAATGATCCTTGCAGCCCAAGCCACAGGGAAGACTTCCCTTTCCGAGTTCAGCCGGGAAGATTTGGTTTCTACAGACAGCGAGCTTGCGAGGGTTTTGGAGATCGGTTATGCAGCAGAGCCGGGACGCAAAGTCCGGACGAGGGAGGAAGAATTTCTAACTGTCTAGCAGCCACCAGGGTTTCCCCTGGTGGTTGCCTCTTTAAAAAAGCTGCTGCTATAATAAAAACAGAAAGATACTTCAGTCACTGTTGAAACAACAACTTATTTGAAAATACAAGAAAGGTAGCCTATTTTTGCTGACACTAGAGCAAATCCAAGCTGGGGTCCGTAAAATAGCTCAAGAATACCCAGATATGCAGAAGGTACGGCAACTGAAAAAAGTGACCTGGACCTCCTCGTCGAGTTCCACACACCAGCCATTTCGCTCTTCATTCTTTCCGAGATGAAATACCGAATTGAGGAGGAACTGAACATACCTGTAGACCTGATCCACGCCCCACTCCCGGATGATACCATCCTTCAAATTAACAAGCAGCTCCTTATATATTAGCACAAGAGATAAACAGCTGCGCAGTTGCCCTAAAAGGTTTGCTGAAACATTGATCGCTCTGCGAGAGAAGAGCTAATCCATGCAGCTCATCAGCAGAGAGGTGGTTGACATACAGACGAAATCTGCTGATATTCTCGCGAGAAGCGCAGTTCCTTCACACGCTGCAAGCTGCTGCCCATTTTCCAATGGATAAAACCTCTGACCGAAACCGCAAGCCGTTTTGAATACAGAAAAGCCGCCTAATACGAAACGTATTATGCGGCTTTTTCTCATTGGGTTTTGCTTTCCACCATTTCCTTAATCTTCAAGAGCCTGGTCAAGTTGGCCCGTTCGTTCTCATCCAAGCGCATGGTGATAAAGTGCACTGTCTCCTCCAGCTGAGGGATGAGCACGTGCTCCAGCGCGTTAACCCGCCTTCTGGTCTTTTCGATCTCTTGGGCCAGAATCTGCACCCTCCGCTCTACTGTGGCAAGCTCTAAGAGCTTGGTGAGGGTTTTGGTGAGCACAGCTGTTGCCTCATCCAGCTCTGCAGACGTCTGGGCAAAACCGTAAGGCAGGGGATTGCTGGACTCGATGCCAGAAACCTCCCATGAGAGGGTGGGCACCTTGATGTTCAAGAGGCGCTCCTCCCCAACCACAAGCTCAACTTGCTGCTTGGGCAGGGAGAGGGCTGCTTCCAGCTGGGAGGTGCTCATCACAGCCCGGGCTAACATAAACCTGCCCATTGCAGAAGTAAGTTCGGCTTCCAGCTCCTCGCGGAGCTCTTGGTTTTTGTGCACCAGCGCCATGAAATGCCTCATCAGTTCGTCTCGTTTATCTTTGAGGAGCTTGTGGCCCCGCTGGGCCATGGCAAGGCTTCGCTTGAGCCTCTGCAGCTCCATCCGGTTAGGATTGGCCCTAATCTCCATTTTCTGCCTCTCCCTTGGGGAGGTATTTATCCAGATACTCGTCGCGAATTCTCCTCAGCTCGCTGCGGGGCAGAAGGGCAAGTAGTTCCCACCCGATATTTAAGGTGGTCTCAATGCTGCGGTCCTCGTCTTCACCTTGGTTCATGAAGCGAGCCTCGAATTCATCAGCAAAGTGGGAATATCTTTTGTCCAAAGCGCTCAGCGAGGCTTCGCCTAAAATCACAGCCAATTCCTTGGCCTCACGGCCTCGGGCGTAAGCTGCGTAAAGCTGGTTGAGGACATCTGCGTGATCTTCCCGGGTCTGGCCTTCACCGATTCCCTTATCTTTAAGCCGCGACAGAGAAGGCAGGATATCGACCGGCGGATAGATGCCCCTGCGGTGCAGGTCCCGGCCTAAAATGATCTGCCCTTCTGTGATGTAGCCTGTAAGGTCCGGGATGGGGTGGGTTTTGTCGTCTTCCGGCATGGTAAGGATGGGAAGCTGGGTGATGGAGCCCTCTTTCCCTTTGATCCTTCCTGCCCGCTCGTAGATGGTAGCGAGATCTGTATATAGATACCCAGGATAACCCCTTCTGCCTGGGACCTCTTTCCGGGCAGCGGAAATCTCCCGCAAGGCCTCTGCGTAGTTGGTCATGTCTGTAAGGATCACAAGGACGTGCATGCCCAGATCAAAGGCCAGGTATTCAGCACAGGTGAGGGCAACCTTTGGGGTGGAGATCCTCTCGATGGCAGGATCGTTTGCCAGGTTCAGGAAGCAGACAGTGCGCTCTAAAGCTCCTGTACGCTGGAAGTCCTTGATGAAGAATTCTGCCTCTTCAAAGGTAATACCCATGGCAGCGAACACCACAGCGAATTTGGCATCCTGCGCCAGCACCTTCGCCTGCCGAACGATTTGGGCAGCAAGGCGGGCGTGGGGCAGACCTGAAGCTGAGAAAATGGGCAGTTTCTGTCCCCGCACCAAGGTGTTGAGGCCGTCGATAGTCGAAATTCCCGTCTGAATGAACTCAGAGGGGTAGTCGCGCATGTAAGGATTGATGGGAGCGCCGCCAATATCGAGGTGTTTTTCCGGTATGATCTGGGGACCGCCGTCTTTCGGCCTGCCCATGCCGTCGAAGACCCTGCCCAGCATTTCAGGGGAAACCCCAAGCTCAATGCTCCGGCCCAAGAAACGGACGCGGCTGTCTTTGGGGTCTATTCCCCCGGAGCCTTCAAACAGCTGCACCAGGGCACGAGAGCCGTCGATCTCCAGAACCTGGCCCCGCCTCAGCTCTCCGTTAGACAAAACAATTTCTACCAGCTCGTTATATTTAACCCCTGCCACCTCATCAACCAGCATCAGGGGGCCAGCTACCTCTCTGACAGTCTGATATTCCCTAAGCAAGCTCTCTCTCCCCTTCCCCAACTCCGCTCAGTTCCTCTTCAATTTGACGGCTGATTTCATCCAGCTCTGCCATTTTGTCTGAGGGAATGTATTTAGCCCTGCCGATCCTCTCCCGTACAGGCAGCGAGAGAACTTCTTCTAGATCTGCACCCCGCTGTAGGGCAGCAAGTGCCAAGTGGTGGAACTTGAGGACCAGCTCCAAGAGCTTCGCCTGCTTGGCAAGGGGTGTATAGGTGTCCACTTCGTGGTACGCCACCTGGTGGAGAAAGTCCTCCCGCAGGGAGCGGGCTGTGGCAAGGACCATCCGCTCGCTGTAGCTGAGGGCATCCTCCCCAACCAGGCGCACAATTTCCTCAAGCTCTGCTTCCTGCTGGAGGATCCGCATCGCTTCATCACGCCTTGCGAGGGCTTCTTCGCCAACTTCCCGGACAAAATAGTCCCTTAATTGGTCTGCATACAGCGAATAGCTGCGCAGCCAGTTGATAGCAGGAAAGTGCCTTCTGTATGCGAGGTTTGCATCCAAGCCCCAGAACACCCTGACAATCCTCAGTGTTGCCTGGGTCACAGGTTCGGATAAGTCCCCGCCTGGCGGCGAAACTGCGCCGATGGCAGTGAGGGTGGCCTGTCTCTCATCTTGCCCCAGGCACACAACCCTGCCTGTACGCTCATAGAATTCAGCAAGGCGGGAGCTGAGGTATGCAGGATAGCCTTCCTCGCCAGGCATCTCTTCCAAGCGGCCGCTCATCTCCCGCAGTGCTTCAGCCCAGCGGGAAGTTGAGTCTGCCATCAGGGCAACGTCGTATCCCATGTCCCGGAAGTATTCAGCGATGGTGATGCCTGTATAAATGGAAGCCTCCCGGGCTGCAACAGGCATATCCGAGGTATTGGCAACCAGCACAGTTCTCTTCATCATGGGCTCCCCTGTCTTGGGGTCTATAAGTTCTGGAAACTCCTGCAGCACGTCTGTCATCTCGTTGCCCCGTTCGCCGCAGCCGATGTAGACAATGATATCCGCATCGGACCACTTGGCCAGCTGGTGCTGGACAACAGTTTTTCCAGATCCAAAAGGCCCAGGGATGGCAGCAGTGCCGCCTTTGGCCACTGGAAAGAAGGTATCGATCACCCGCTGGCCGGTGATCAAAGGCTCAGCTGGTGTCAGCTTTTCCCTGTAGGGCCTCGCGCGGCGCACTGGCCACAGCTGGCGCATGTGGACCTCAACTGTGCCGCTCTCTGTCCTGATTTTCGCCACTGGTTCGGCAACTGTGTACTCTCCCTCTGCTATCTCCTCAACTGTACCCTTGATTCGGGGGGGAACCATGATCTTGTGCTGGACAACTTCCGTCTCCTGCACTGTGCCCAGCACGTCGCCCTCCTGGACAGCTGCACCTGCCTCGAGAACTGGCACAAAGTGCCATTTTTTCTCAGGATCCAGTGCAGGAGCCGTGATACCGCGGCTGATCCTGTCCCCTGCTTTTGCGGCAATTGCATCCAGAGGCCTTTGGATGCCGTCGTAGATGGCGCCAATCAGGCCTGGTCCCAGCTCCACGCTCAGGGGACGATCTGTGCTCACCACAGGCTCGCCAGGCCCCAAGCCTGAGGTTTCCTCGTATACCTGAATCCACGCTCTGTCTCCCCGCATCTCGATGATCTCACCGATGAGCTCGTGGGAGCTCACCCGGACCACATCATACATCTTCGCCCCGGCCATGCCTTCGGCGATGATCAGGGGGCCTGAAACTTTCACGATCTTTCCAGTTACTTGCATGAAATCGTCCTACCCTTTCCTCTGAAATAGCACGTCTGCCCCAATGGCTTTCTCTGCATTGGCTTTCAGCCTCTCCATGGCAAGACCCCGAGTTCCTCCTAGGGAGGGGATCAAAGTTACCACAGGGAAAGTCCTTTGGGCCAGAACTGCAAGGTATTCTTGCACAAGAGGGTTATCCGCGGCTGTTTCCGTAATGAAAATCGCCCCCGCCCCTTCCTGCGCCAGCTGGCGCAGTTTGGCAACTGTATCCTGGGGGGTTGCTGTGGGAAAGACGCTGCAGCCCACAGCGCGGAAACCCATCACTGAATCATGCTCACCGATGACTGCAATTTTCCCTTTCGTTTCTTTAGCCATAGACCTCGCGTAACCTTTCTCGAATTTCCTCTCTAGAGAGGTTGTTGGCCTTGCCGGCCAGGATAATCCTCAATATTTTTACCTCGTTCTCCCGCCCCAAAATATAAGCAATAAGGGGCTCAGGGCCGAAAGGTATGTATTTGGCGCTGCTGAAATATTCCACCTGCATGTTGTCTGCCAGCCGCTCGAAATTGCCTAATGAACCGACAGCCTCAAGGCTCCGCACACCCTCCTCTGCAAGCCCTGCGAACTTGGTCATGGAAAGGCTTGTTTTGAGAGCCTCAAGATCAGGTGGCGAAAGTTCTGCGAAGATCTCCTCCAGCTCTCCACCTGGGATCCTCGCCTCGTCCCACAAGCTTCGATCTTTAATCCCGAGGGCTGAAAGCCTCAAGAATGTGCCCAGGTTCCTGAGGTCCACCTCCAGCTGCCACCATCCCTTAAGGTACGGATCGGCACTGTTTTCCAGGGCAGCTCTGTAAAAGGTTTTGTCGAGGATGAAGTCGAGCTTCTGGGGATCCCGCTCTCCCTCAAGGGGTGCCTCGCCCCACGGGGCAGGCAAGCTTTCTAAGTTCATCAGCTGCTCAGGCGGGATTGTGCCCAACGGAGAAAAGCCCCGGGGTTCCTCTCCCGAAAGCCGTGCCCTTATGGCCAGCTTCAGGTTGACGAGATCGTAGCGCCAGCGCAGGGTAACGAGCTCGCCGGCCATCCCCAGCTCAGCCATGTACTGGTACTCTTCGATCAGCTTTTCAGTTAGAGCGCGCTCGAAGTCCTCAGGCCGATCAAGCTTTGCCACTGCATCAGCATAGACTGTGTCTGCCAGCTGCGCCAAAGCTTCCTCCAAAGAGGGGGCAGCGAGGAGCTTTTCCAGCTTGTTTTTTTCCAAAAGGGAGTTTTCCAGAGATCTCGTCCGAGCGACAGCATATCCATATCTCGATTCCTTCAAGGTTATAGCATCCTTCCTTAAAGATCGCCAAAGAGGATTTGGGCTACTTCACTCTCCAGCTGCGCGCGATCCAGCTGCAGGAGAGTGGGAATGGTGCAATCTATCTCCACTTTCTCACCCCGCAGGAGAAAGCCGCCTTTTGTGAGCCTTGGGTTCTCCTCCCGGACCAGCTCCAAGGGCCAATCCAGCTCTTTTGAAAGCCCTGCGAGAAACTCCGGGGTGATTCGCTCCTCATCCGCTGAAATCACAAGCTGCTGGCAGGCAGGGTCTTTGGTTTCCTCGAGGAAAGCCTTGATGAGCTCCTGGTACTCTTCCTGCGGCAGCTTTGAGAATGCTGAGAGGGCCTGGGCGAATGCCTGCTCCAGGAGCTCCCGTTTTACAGCCAGGATCTCTTTCCGCTCTGCAAGTTCCGCAGAGATTTCAAGCTGCTTCTGCTGCCTTTGGGCTCTCTGTTGAGCCTCGGCCAAGATCAGCTCTTTTTCTTTCGCTGCTCTCTGTTGAGCCTCGGCCAGGATCTCTTGGGCTTTGGCCTGGGCCTCCCGAAGGATCTGGTCGCACTTTTGTTTGCCCTGGGAGCGGATCTGTTCCTTTAAGCCTTCTAGGTCTCCTAAAACCTGTTGTGTCATTGTTTTCACCCTAGCCTTAAATCTGAATTCCCTGCAGCATCAAGAAGGAGATGAGCAGCGCCAGGACCGCATAAGTCTCAACCATAACAGCAAAGATCATGGCCTTTACAAGCTCCCCTGGTCTTTTGGCCAGGATGTTTACGCCAGCTGCTGCCACCTTTGCTTGGAAAATAGCGGAAAGCAACCCAACGATAGCTATGGGCATGGCAGCCAGGAAAAGGGCCCATCCCTGAGCTACTGACACTTCCTTGATCCCAGTGAAGACGCCGATTGTGTTGAGAATCAAAAAGCTAATCAGAAAGCCGTAGATTCCCTGGGTACCAGGTAAAATCTGTAGCACTAGCACTCTACCGAATTTATCTGGATCCTCAGTTACCACTCCAGAGCCTGCCTGGCCCACGAGCCCTACGCCAAATGCTGAACCAATTCCTGCGAGAATCATGGAAAGACCTGCTCCAATCAATGCTAAAATCACGCCTGTTGAAAACATTACACATCCTCCTTAACTTCATCTTGAAAATAGGTATATTTCTGTTGAATTTTAAAAGGTGAGAAGAGTTTTCCTCCACCTTCAAAAAACTTGCCGAAAAACTCGATGTACTGCAGACGGCTAGTATGCACGTAAGAGCCCATGGCACCGATGAAGAGATTGAACAGGTGCCCGCCAACCAAGATGACCACCATCACGATGTAGCCGAGGCCGTAGGGAAAATCCAGGGCCATTTTGGCAAGCATATTGATCACGTTGGCGATGACGCCTGTAGCCAAACCCAAGGCAAGAAGCCTGGAGTAGGAGAGGACGTCCCCTAGAAAGCCTGAGAGGTTGTACAGGCTTGCCAAACCCGAGCCCAACTTCATCAGGATGTTTTTCTGATGTCTCCCCTGGGTGAGTACGAGGCCAACTGCGCCGATTTTGGCCAGCCACCCGCCTATGGATGCCAGAGGAGGCAGGAAGAGAAAAACCAGCCCCAAAATCAAGGCAAACCAAAAGCCCTGATCGAAAATGGCGGACCAAACATCTCCCTGGCGGACGTTGTCGTAAAACTCAAGGCCCATGCCCACAAAGATATGTACCAGCCCCAGCGCAAAGGACACCACCATCATTTTCAAAGGCTCTTCCATGGGATTGAACCACAGTGGCGGCAGGCCGAACAGATCCCCGAACCAGCCTCCAGCAAGGGCTCCTGCCAGCCCTGCGCCTATGCCGCCCCAAAAGAGAATCAAAAGCAGCTTCTGCCCTGCTTCTTCCATTTTCACCTTTTTCAAAAGGAAGAGGGCTGCCAGGGCCATGATGATGCCGTAGCCGGCATCTGTGAGCATGATCCCGAAAAAGAGAGAAAAGAAGGGCCCCACCCATGGGGTTGGATCCAGCTCGCCGGGCTTTGGCGGGCTGTACATTTCCAGCACAGACTCAAACGGCCGGGCCAGGGGCGAATTTTCCAAAGCCACTGGCACCTCTTCATCTTCACGCGGCTCCCGCACTGCAAAATAGAGGGGAAAGTCCAGCTCTGCAAGCTCTGCTTTGAGCTTTTCCACATCTTGGGCTTTAATCCATCCTTCCAGGGCAAAGGTTTCATCTGTTGCCCCGAGCTGCTCAGCTGCCCTGAAGCGGTCCAGCTCAGAAGAAGCGTAATCGTGGACAAGCTCGAGCAGGGCCATGTTTGCCTGGGCAAGTTTCTTTGCCTGGACTAAAAGCTCCTCACGCTGGGCCTGCAGCGCTTTGATTTCCTGCTTCACTCTGATGAGCTCTTCCTGGACTGTTCCCTCTCCCGGCGGGAAAGTAACTATTTTAGCTTCGGCTTCTGCAAAGAGCTCTTCTGCTAAAGCAAGCTCTTCCTTTTTCACAGCCAAGAGAAAAGGAATGGTCTTTTTCTCCTGGCCTTTCGTCAAAGCGAAGGGAGAGAGCTCAGCGCTCATGGATTCTTCCAACTGCTGCCAGTTCTTTGCAGGCACCTCTGCAGCCAGAAGGTGGACGTATTGTCCAGGTCCAAGGTCTTTGAGCCGGAAATTGAAGCTTTGCCAAGGCTCCAGCTGAGACTGCCTTTTGCCCAGCTCCTCGAGCTTGCGGCCTAATTCTGGCAGCTTTGCCTCTATCTCGCGTGTTTTCTCATAGACCTCAAAGACTTTTCTTTTGGCAGCTTCGTCGAGCCTAAAATCAGCCATCCTGATGGGCTTTTTGGTACTAGCCAGCTGGTCAAGGAAGGAACCTGATTTTTCCTGAAAATCCGTAAGGTACCCAAGACAGTATTTAACCTTGCCCAGCAGCTCCTCCCAGGGCGCCTCCTGCCCGCCTGGTGCCATGTTCACGCCCTGCTCTAGGGCTTCAATCTGCACCACGCCCAGCTTCTGCAGGAGGGTCAGGATGGTTTGGTGGTGCTCTTTGGGGGCAATCAGCTGTAGGTATTTGATTTTAGCTAATGCCATCTTTTCTTTCGTTCCTTTATTCTTTTTATGATTTGAGCCACAGCCTGATCCATGCGTTCTTCTGCATGGTCTTGCAGCTGTGATATTGGGGCCGTCTTCGCAGCCAATTGGGCTTCTGTTTCGCTGACTATTTTTGCCACCAGCTCCTCGCCTTCTTTTTTGGCCGCGGCTGCGGCCTGGGCAAAGAGCAGGTCTGCTTCCTCTCTGGCAGCTTTGACGATCCGCTGTGCCTCTTTTTGGCTGGCTGCAATCTTTTCCTGCGCTTCTTTTTCAACTGAACGTATTTCAGCCAGTGGATTATGTTCCATCTCGCACCCCCCAAAACAATTATTTCCAAAGCAGAGCCTCTTTAATATTCGTCAAGAACCTGTTATTTCCTCCCTGCGACCTTCAATCTGGTCATGGCCCGGAGCAAAGCGGCTTGCGCCCGGGCAAAATCGATTTTGTCACCAGAGGCAAGTCTTTCCTCTGCCCTCCGCTTTGCCTCCAGGGCCCTTTCCACATCGATCTCCTCGGGCAATTCTGCAGCTTCCGCCAAAATCAAGACCTTATCTCTCGTTACTTCCATGTAACCTTCGCTGACGGCCATTGTGATCTCTTCGCTGGCGGTGAGAATCCTCAAGACACCGATTTTCAAGCGGGTGATTAGAGGCAGGTGGCCTGCCATGATCCCCAATTCCCCGTCGATGCCGGGGGCCACCACTACCTCCACCTCTTCATCGAATTCCACCTTTTCCGGGGTTACGATTTGGAGTCTGAAAGTTTTTGCCACCTATCTCACCACCCCATCCTCCAGGGCTGCTGCTTTCTCCACAGCTTCCTCAATGGATCCCACGAATAAAAAGGCCTGCTCAGGCAGGGAATCGTGTTTGCCCTCCAGGATCTCCCGGCAGCTGCGGATGGTATCTTCGCGTTTTACATAGCGACCGGGGATGTCGGTAAAGTTTTCGGCTACAAAAAAGGGCTGCGAGAGGAAATGCTCCAGGCGCCTGGCCCTGGCGACGATTTGTTTATCTTGATCTGATAATTCATCCATCCCCAGGATCGCGATGATATCCTGCAATTCCCGATAACGCTGCAGGATCGCCTCCACTTCCCGTGCGACCTGGTAATGTTCTTCGCCAACGATGTCTGGGTCTAGAATCTTGGAAGAGGAGGCCAAAGGATCCACAGCAGGATAAATCCCTTTTTCCACGACTCTCCGATCCAAGGAAATAATAGCATCAAGATGTGTGAAGGTGGTCACAGGTGCCGGATCAGTGTAGTCGTCTGCAGGGACGTAGACAGCTTGAATGGAAGTGATGGAACCGTTCTGGGTGGAGGCAATCCGCTCCTGCAGCATGCCCATTTCTGTAGCCAAAGTGGGTTGATACCCGACAGCCGAAGGCATTCTTCCCAACAGGGCAGAAACTTCCGAGCCTGCCTGCACGTAGCGGAAGATGTTGTCGATGAAGAAAAGCACATCTTCGCCGCCCAGATCCCGGAAATATTCTGCCATGGTAAGGCCTGTAAGGGCTGCAAGGAGCCTCGCTCCCGGCGGCTCGTTCATCTGCCCGAAGACCAGGGCAGTCCGCTCCAAAACCCCGGATTCCTGCATGGAACGCCACAGTTCGTTGCCTTCCCTGGTGCGTTCCCCTACCCCTGCAAAGACAGAATAGCCGCCCATTTGGGTTGCGATATTGTGAATGAGCTCCATAATCAGCACGGTTTTGCCAACACCGGCGCCGCCAAACAGCCCCACCTTTCCTCCTTTGGGGTAGGGTGCCAAAAGGTCTATCACTTTGATCCCTGTCTCGAAAATCTCCTTCTCAGTCCGCTGCTGGGCAAAGGCAGGAGGGGTTCTCCGGATAGGAAGTTTTCTTTCAGTCTGGACAGGACCTTTCTCGTCTATGGGTTCGCCGAAAACATTAAAGACACGGCCTAAAGTTTCTTTGCCCACTGGCACTTCCAAGGGCTTGCCTGTGGCAAGAGCTGTCAATCCCCGGCGCAGGCCATCCGTAGAATTGAGGGCTACAGCCCGGACTCTGTTGTCGCCGCTGTGTTGCAGTATTTCGCAGGTGACTTGTTGAGTGTCTTTCCCTTGCAAATATCCTTCAAGATCTCTGGGGATGACAGCCATTGTGTATATGGCAGGCAGTTCGCTCTGGGAAAATTCAATCTCAATTACAGGTCCCACAATTTGGATCACCCGACCGGCGTTCATCTTTGCTCTCCACCCTTTCCTAAAGCTGCTCTCTTGTGGCCTCCCTGGATCAGGCCGGCAGCGCCACCTACGATCTCGGCGAGTTCAGTGGTGATTGCCCCTTGGCGGGCTCTGTTATACTGATTGGTCAATTGCCGGATCAATTCTTTGGCATTGTCCATGGCAGCATCCATGGCTGCTACTCTTGCGCCGTGTTCGCCGGCTTGGGTCTCCAAAAGGGCGCGGTAGATTTCCGTTTCAATGTAACGCTGTGCCAAATGATCCAGAATCACCTCCGGCTCCGGTTCGTAGATAACTTCGCCCTGTAGCCGGGAGCCGTCCCTTTTTTGTTCCTTCTGCGGTTCGATTGGTAATAGCTCGAAAGCCCTCACTTTTTGGTGGAGGACAGAATAGAATTTGGCGTAAATCAAATCTGCCCGCTGCCAGCGGCCACGGTTGTATTCGTCTGTAACAAGGCGCGCCAGGTACCTGGCTTTGTTGAAGGAAGGATGGGATGTGTAATCCTGAAAAGAGGAAACAGGTTTAACCCCTGCTCTTTTTAGCTTCCGCATAGCTTCTGCTCCCACGGCAATCACATCCACTGGTACTTCTGCATTAGAAAGATACTCCAAAGCGAAGCGCACAATCTGGTCGTTGAAAGTGCCGCACAAGCCCCGATCAGCCGTGAACACCAAAAGCCCCAGCCTTTCCACTTCCCGCCAGCGGAAGTATGGATGGTTTTGGGGAGAGAGGCTTGCCAGATCATTCATCACCTGGGCGATCAAGCGGGCAAAAGGCCTGGCTGCAAAAACCCGGTCCTGGGCTGTCTTCAGTTTGGCAGTTGAAACCAGCTTCATTCCCTGGGCAATATGGGCAGTGGTTTCAATGCTTGCGATCCTCCTTTTCAAATTACGCATCTGGTTCATGATCAGGTTCCTCCGTAAATGCTTGCACAAATTCTGCCAAGGCGGCTTTGAGAACCTCTTCTCCCAGGTCATCCAGCTGGCCGCTGCCGGCGATTTGAGCGCCTATCTGGGGGTGCTCATGGTGAACAAAAGCGAGGAACTCTTCCTTAAACTCGTTTATTTTCTCCAGGGGGACTGCATCGAGGTAGTGGTTCACCACAGCATAAAGCAGCATCACCTGGTCTTCTGCAGACAGCAGTTCATGTTGGCTTTGGCGCAAGATCCTTTCGATCCGCTCTCCCCGCTCTAAAACAGCGCGGGTGTTTTTATCCAATTCAGAACCGAATTGGGCAAAAGTGGCCAACTCTCTATATTGGGCAAGATCCAGCCTCAGGTGGCTGGAAACAGAGCGCAAGGCTGGAATCTGAGCATCTCCCCCCACCCTTGAGACGGAAAGGCCTACATTCACAGCAGGTCGCTGGCCGCTGAAAAACAATTCCGAAGAGAGGATGATCTGCCCGTCGGTGATGGAAATCACGTTTGTGGGGATGTACGCTGAAACATCTCCTGCCTGGGTCTCCACAATCGGAAGGGCTGTCAATGAGCCGCCACCCATTTTGTCGCTGAGTTTCGCTGCCCGCTCCAGGAGGCGCGAATGGAGATAAAAGACGTCTCCGGGATATGCTTCTCTGCCCGGGGGCCTGCGCAAGAGAAGAGATATCGCCCGGTAGGCAACAGCGTGCTTGGATAGATCGTCGTAGATAATGAGCACGTCTTTTCCTCGATACATGAATTCCTCAGCCATAGCGCAGCCTGCATAGGGCGCCAGGTACTGCATGGCAGCCGGATCGCTTGCGGCAGCTGAAACTACAATGGAATATTCCAGCGCACCATGTTCTCTGAGAGTAGAGACAACTTGCGCGATGGTGGAGGCTTTCTGTCCGATTCCGACATAAATGCAGATCACATTTTTGCCTTTTTGGTTAAGTATGGTGTCCACGGCGATGGTGGTTTTGCCAGTCTGCCGATCGCCGATAATCAATTCCCGTTGCCCTTTGCCGATTGGCACCATGGCGTCGATGGCCAAAATGCCTGTCTGCAGAGGCTCATTTACAGGCTGCCGCATAGCGATGCCAGGGGCAGGCGCTTCAACTGGCCTGAATTTTCGGGCTGTTATGGGTTCTCCGCCATCCAGGGGTTCTCCCAAGGCGTTGACAACCCTGCCCAAAAGCTCGTCACCTACAGGTACCGAGACTACAGAGCCGGTCCTGCGCACTGCATCGCCTTGCTGGATATGCGAATCTGGGCCGAAGAGGACCGCGCCCACACTGTCTTCCTCAAGGTTCATCACCATCGCCCGCTCTTGGGAGGAAAACTCCACCAGCTCCCCCACTGCGACCTCGGACAAGCCGCTAATCCTCACAATTCCGTCCCCTACAGATAGCACTGCCCCCTCTTCTTCCACAATGGGGCGCAGTTGGAAGTTTGCAATGCGCCTCGAGAGAGCTGCCAAAAACTCTTCCTTGTTGGAGGTAAGTTCTACTTCCTCCAATAAGCTTGTCGCTTCCCGGGAAAAAACGTCCCCGGTGGCCCGGATCACCCGTTCTCCGGCCTTCAATTCCAATCCCAGACCCAACTTGGGTTCTATGCTATATTCCAGTTCCCAGCCGCTGAATTTTTCCGCAAGCTTTACTTTTTGCGAAGCTGTCAGGGGACGGGCAGATTTTATCTCGAGCTTCATTTTGGTTCCCCCAAAGTGTTGGGATCCAGCTGGGAAATGATGTTGTCCATCAGCTTTTGGTAGTGTTCTTCATCCAGCTCTCCCACTACTTTCTCTGCAAGTTCAATAGCTACCTTTCCCACCTCTCCCCGGAAGTGCTGCCAGAGCTGGGCTTGCTCTTCCTGGGCTTGTCTTTGTGCCTGAGCGATTATTTCCGCAGCCTGCTTCTTGGCTTTGGCCAAGATCTCTTGCTTCAGCGCTTCTCCTTGCTGAGTGGCGCTTTTGAGGACCTTTTGCGCCTCTTTTTTGCTCTCTGCCAAATGCTGTTCGTATTCCTCTTCCTTGCTCGCAGCCCTTCGCTCTCTTTCTGCTGCAGCTGCCAGCTTCTCCTCTATGGTCTTTTGACGTTCCTGCAAAAGGTTTTGCACTGGTTTATACAAGACCCGCTGCAGCAACCAGACCAGGAGAAAAAAATTGATCACAGATGCGATAAGAGTCAAATCAATCTGAACCATCTTACTCCCCCACTAACCTAAAAGAGGATTTGCATACAGAAGGATCAAGGCAATCACGATCCCGATGATGGGAGTAGCTTCCACAAGGCCAATACCGATCAACATGGTGGAGAGAATGGAACCTCTAGCTTCAGGTTGTCTTGCCACACTCTCCACAGCGCTGGCTGCAACTTTAGCGTCACCAAAGCTGGCGCCCAAGGCCGAGCAGCTGGCCACAATTCCTACTGCTATAATGGAAGCGAGCTTTAAGATTTCAGTTCCTGTCATATTGAGAAAACCCCTTTCTTTCATTCCTCTATTGAAGATGAGATATAAGCGATTCCCAGCATTAAAAACAAATAGGCCTGAATGACACCGATAAAAACGCTGAAAGCAGACCAAACAGTGGGAATGACAACCGGCACCAATAAGTAAAGAATAACCAGGAGCACCTCGCCGGCAAAGATATTGCCGAAAAGCCGGAATGCCAAGGTGAGAGGCCTGGTTATGAGCTCAATGAGATTCAAGGGCAAAAAAAGGGGATTGGGCTTGAAAAAGCTCACCAGATACCCTTTCAGTCCATGAGTTTTTACAGCATAAACCTGGCTGAGGAGAAAAACCACCAGCGCCATGGCCATGGTTACATTGAGATCACCTGTTGGCGATTTGAATTGCGGCAGCAGGAGGCCGGCAACCACACCCAGGAGATTGGCAAAGAGAATAAAGAGAAAGAGGGTGGCAAGATAAGGGAAGGCACTGTAACCTTTGGGTGACATGTTCTCCTGCATCAAGTTCTGCAAGAATTCGTAAAGGGCTTCCAGGAGGCTCTGTACGCCATGAGGTAATTTGTCCAGGCGGCGGGTGACGAGCCAGGCACTCACAACCAAAACCGCCATCACGAGCCAGCTTAAAAGCAGTGTATCCACATGGATGCTATAGGGACCTATGTAGGCCAGAATGTGTTTGCCAATTTCGCTACTGTTCAACATTCTCACCTCCTTGCCCGGCAAGCGTTTTGGCAATTCGCCAAATCGCCACCCAATTTACAACCAACATGCTCAAGGCAGCTGCGACCAACGCCAGTGCGCCGCCGAAATGAATGGCCGCGAGAAAGCCTGCAAAAATCGCCAAAAATCGCCAAAAGCTGTTTTTGCGAACGGCGGCCACAGAGTTTTTCCGTAGAACTGTGGAGGTCAGCTGCCAATAATTGAGACAGCCCAAAACCACTCCTAAAGCTGCACCCAAGAACACTTTGTCCACTAGCGTCCCACCTCCTCCATTGCCAGGTGCCAGAGCCGGATAAACCCGACTATGGCTCCCAGCACGAATCCTCCGGCAGCAAAACAAGGGGTTGTGCCGAGCAAATTATCAATGAGCCTGCCCAGGAAAAAACCTCCCAGCATGCCTCCTGCCAAGGTGAAGCCTACAGCTCCAAAAAGCCGCAGGGCACGGAAAAAATCCCGGTTATCCTTTTTTACCCTTTTCTTGCGCATAGAGCCTCCGAGATAGCGGGAAGCAGAAGCCGTCCGATCCGGTTCAACTTCACCGCCGTGATATAGTTGCGCTTATCCCTCTGCACTTCAATAAGGCCAAAGGCCTCAAATTTCTGCAGCCGCCGTGAGCGCACAGAGGGACTTGGAAAGCCTGCAAGGCCGTCCAATTCCTGTACAGGCAGGTATGCTTCTGCCTTTTGCCTTTCGGCAAGGCTTTCCAGGGCAGCCTTTTCGATTCTGGTCAGCTTCTCGATAGAGGTGAATTTCAAGATTACCTTGGCAAAGAGGTTGAACATCCCGCCTATCAAATCTCTTCTGGTTATTATGCCCATAATCGTTCCAGTTTCATCCACCACAGGGATCCGGCCCTTGTGGTGGGTGCTGAACTTCCCGAACACTTCCCAAAAGGATTCCCCTGGTGCAGCTGTAATCAATTCCCGGGTCATGAACTCCCGGACCTCTGCCTCTCCCTTGCCCAGAAGGTAGGCATCGTTGATGTCATCAGGAGTAATAATGCCCAGAAGCTTGCCGTCTTTATCTGCCACAGGCAGCCCGCCAATGCGCTTTTCTTTGAGCACAACCCGTGCCTTGGCAAGAGGCCAGTCTGGGGCGGCCAAAGTGAGATCGGTATTCATCAGTTCTTTTGCTTGGGTATTGCAGAGGATGGCCAAAAGCACGCACTCTTCGCTGCAATCAGGACAACCCAGGCAAAGCTTTTTAAAAACCTCTAGTTGCATTTTCCCCTCCTTTGCAATCTTTCAGCAACATCGAAACATCTGCTGATAAAGAAACTCACCAGGCAAAATCGGCAGGTCTTGCACCTTCCCCCCAAAAATAGAGCATGGCATCTGCAAGCCGCCGGCTTGCTTTCCCATCTCCATAGGGATTGGGGGCTGAAGCCATGCGCTGATAGAGCTCTTGGTCTGAGAGGAGTTCTGCGATACTTCTGAAAACAACCTCCTCTTCTGTGCCTGCCAGTTTCAAAGTCCCGGCTGCAAGGCCTTCCGGCCGTTCCGTGCGGTCCCGGAGCACCACCACAGGCTTGCCTAAAGAGGGAGCTTCTTCCTGCATTCCCCCAGAGTCTGTAGCGATGAGGTAGCAGTTCTTCATCAGCTGCACCCACTGGTCGTAGGGAAGGGGCGAGAGGAGCTTCACCTGCTGTTTTGTGCCTAAAACCCTCTCCACTGTACCCCGGACCTTGGGGTTGGGGTGCACTGAGCAGAAGACTTCGAGATCATGGAACTGGTCCACAAGTCTTGCGATGGCCTGACAGATCTCTTCCATGGGCCTGCCCCAGCTCTCCCGCCTGTGGACTTCCAAAAGGAGAATTCGCTTGCCCTCTGCTTTCTGAAGCAGCTTCTGGACAGTTTGGGATTGAGGCCAGCTTGCTGCCTGGCTCAGGGCATCGATGACAGTATTGCCGGTAACAACGATGTGCTCTTGGGGTACATTTTGGGCCAGGAGATTATCCCGGGCCTGTTCTGTGGGCGCAAAGTGCCAGGAAGCGATCTGCGAGACCAGGAGGCGATTTCCTTCTTCAGGAAAAGGGAAAGCGAGGCTCCCGCTTCTGAGGCCTGCCTCCACGTGGCCGATGGGTATCCTGCGATAAAAAGCAGCCAGGGCTGCGGCGAAGGTGGTAGTGGTATCACCGTGCACCAGGACGCAGTCTGGCTGTTCCTTTTGAAGAATGGGATCCAGCCCCTCAAGCACTCTGGATGTGATCTGGGACAGCGATTGATTGGGAGCCATAATGTTTAAGTCGTAGGCAGGGTTCAGGTTGAAAAGCTCAAGCACCTGATCCAAAAGCTCCCTGTGCTGGGCAGTCACTGCCACCTGCACTTGAAACTCCGGCCGTCTTTCCAGTTCCTGCACCACAGGAGCCATTTTAATGGCCTCTGGCCTTGTGCCAAAGACAACAAGTATTTTTCTGCTCAATGTTTTCTCCTAACCTTCCAAATGTGTCTTTTTCCCCAAACGCAGCAGGAAGCCACCTGCAGCCAGGGCTGCGCTGACCAAAAGGAGGCTGCCTAGAGCAAACGCCACTCCCACCAGGGCCAAACAGGCAGTGATCAGGTAGATGTGCACTACTGCCTGTCTTTGCGAAAAACCCCGATCCAGGAGGCGGTGGTGAATATGGCCCCGGTCTGCCTGGGAAATGGGCTGACCTTTTTTCTTTCTGCGGATAATTGCAAAAGCTGTATCTGCAATGGGCACGCCAAAAGCGAGGGCCGGCACTACAAGGCCCAGGGCCATAGCACCTTTCACAGAGCCCTGCACTGCAATTGCAGCAAGGGCAAATCCCAAAAACATTGCCCCGCTGTCTCCCATGAAAATGCGGGCGGGGTTGAAGTTATGGCGGAGAAAGCCCAAACTGCTGCCTACAAGGGCAATAGTGAGGGACGCCACCATGTACTGGCCCCGCATTACTGACACAATAAAGACTGCAAGGGCAGCGATGATGCTAACTCCTGCTGCCAGGCCGTCGAGGCCGTCGAGGAAGTTAACTACGTTGCTCATGGCCACAAGCCACAAGATGGTGAGGGGTATGCCCCCTAGCCCCAGGTAGAACATGCCGCCAAAAGGGTTGGTGATGAATTCAATATGCATCCCTAAAGCAACAAAGATCACAGCTGCTGTGATCTGTCCCATTAACTTGACATGCGGCCTCAGATCGTACACATCATCTAAAATGCCGACGAAAACGATAAAAGAACAGCTGTAGAACAGAGCCTTCAGCATCTGGCTCTCAAGGCCGGTAAATATGCTTATGCCAAGAAAAAAGCTGAAGTAAATGGCAAGGCCTCCCATGAGGGGAATGGGCCGGGTGTGTATTTTCCTGGCATTGGGCTTGTCCACGATGCCGAATTTGAGGGCAAACTTGCCGATCAGTGGAGTGAGCAAATCTGAAGCAACCATGGAAAAAAGAAAAAACAGAAGGTATCGTTCAAAACCTCTCACCACCAACCCTCCTTTCTTGTAAACCAACCTTATTCTACTACATCGAGGGTAGGTAGTCAAACCAGGGAAAATCGCCAAATATGTCGCTTTTTCCCGCCTATGGGCTTTCTTCCCAGCAGGGGTTCATGACGACCAGCTCTATCCCTGCCTCTTCCAAAAGCTCCTTGGCAAGGCCGTCTGGGTAGGAGCCGGCAAAGTAGATTTTCGCGATGCCTGCGTTAATCAGCATTTTGGCGCAGAGGACACAGGGCTGGGTTGTACAGTACAAAGTGGCCCCTTCAATGCTGACCCCCGCCACAGCTGCTTGAATGATGGCGTTCTGCTCTGCGTGCACTCCCCGGCAGAGCTCATGGCGCTGGCCAGAGGGAATTGTCTCCCGCAGGCATCCTCGCTGGAGGCAGTGGACGAGGCCTTTGGGCGCTCCGTTGTAGCCTGTGGCCAGAATGCGCCGATCTTTTACCAGAATAGCACCAACACGCCTGCGCAGGCACGTGGAGCGCTCTGAAACAAGTCTGGCAATCTTCATGAAATATTCGTCCCAACTGGGCCTCACCCTTGTCCCCCCTCCAGCATCTCTACCCTTCTCTGGTGTCTGCCCCCTAAAAATTCTGCCTCAAGCCAGGTCTTCACGATCTCTTTGGCAAGTTCCGTGCCGATCACCCTGGCCCCCAAGGCTAAAACGTTGGCATCGTTGTGTTCCCTGCTGGAATGGGCGCTGAACGTGTCGTGGCAGAGAGCCGCCCGCACCCCTGGGACTTTATTTGCAGCAATGCTGATCCCGATTCCTGTGCCGCAGATGGCGATCCCAAGCCCAACTTCCCCTTTGGCCACGGCCCTGCCCAAAGCAAAGCCGATCTCCGGGTAGTCTACAGCCTCAGTGGAGAAAGTGCCGTAATCTTTGACTGTATGTCCCAGCTCTTCTACGAAAGCCTTCAGTTCTTCTTTCAGGCAGAAGCCTGCGTGATCGCTGCCGAAACCTATAATCATTTTTCCTTCATCTCCAGTTTCGTAATTATTTTTTCAATCAACCTCTGCAGATCCTTTGCTGTGCTTCTGTATGTTTCCAAGCTGCCGCCGAAGGGATCTTCCACATCCCCATCCTCGCCTGCGTATTCGGCGATGGTGAAGGTGCGGCCACGGGCCTGTGGGTAGAGAGAGAGAAGGTGGCGCTTGTGGGCCCCGGTCATGGTGAGGATGAGGGAAGCTTCCTCAACCAGCTTGTCTGTCAAGCGCTGGGAGCGGTGTTCCCTGAGCTCTCCTCCTAGTTCTGCTGCGGCATCCACGGCGTATAGGCTCGCCGGAAGTCCGTCTTCTGTGGCAAGACCTGCTGATGCTGCATCGCATTCTGGGCAGCGGGCTTTCAGGAGCGCTTCTGCCATGGGGCTGCGGCAGGTGTTGCCTGTACAGACGAAGAGCACTTTCAAGTCTTTCAACTCCCGTTGTTTATTTTTCAATAAATTCGACTACTACCCGAAAAATTCCTGCTCCCTTGCCAGGTGCTGGCAAAGGTGGTAAAATGTAGCTGGCAGAGTAGGTGCTGTGCGTTAAGTGGCAGAGGATGGGAAGTTGCCTCTGCACGAAGGGCGGTCAGCCCGCGATACAGTACCGCATCCGCTGCCACATTTACAGAAAGAGGGTCACCTTCTTATCTGCTGGATGTGGCGTCTGCCAATCCAGAAGAAAGGAGGTGCGGTGTTTTGAAGCCACGGCTTTTTACCCATCTCAGCCTGCTTGCAGCTCTTTCCATTATTCTCTCGCGCTTGTTTGGGATTATGATTCCCATCGCAGGGGTTGGAGCAGTCCGCCTCAGCTTCGGGGATCTGCCCCTGATGCTTGCAGGGATCATCTTCGGCCCTGCTGCGGGCTTTATTGTCGGCGCAGTGTCTGATCTAATAGGCTATCTCGTCAACACAGGCGGCGGACCGTATTTCCCTCTCTTAACCCTGAGCTCAGCCTTGACAGGATTGCTCCCTGCCCTTTTGGTTTCGAGGGAGAAGACGTTCCAGTCGTTTTGGCGTCTGGCCTTGGCAGTTGCTGTTACAGGCCTCGTCTGTTCTGTTGGCTTGAACACCCTCTTTTTGCATTTGCTGTACGGCAAGAGTTTTTGGGTATTGCTGCCCCCAAGGCTCATCTCGAGGCTGATTCTCATTCCGCTGCAGACAGTACTGCTTTTCCAGCTGGGCAAACAATACCATGCACTCTTGGAAAGACAGTCCCTCAGGCTCCGGCCTAAGAAAAGCTGAATTGAAAAAAGGAGGACTCGTAGAGTACCTCCTTTTTTTGTTTAAACCTCCATGATGATGGGGAGGATGATCGGCCGGCGCTTCATCTTCTGATCGAAGAAGTTGCTTAAGGTGTCGCGGATTCTGGTCTTGATTGTGTTCCAGTCTGTAGAGCCGTTTTGGAGGCAGATGTCCAGCGCTTCTTCCACTTTTTTCTTGGCCTCTGCCATTAAATCATCAGCCTCGCGGATGTAGACGAAACCGCGGGAGACAATATCCGGTCCGGCTAATACCTGCTTCGTTTGACTGTTCATAGTTACTACCACAATGAGGATTCCGTCTTGCGCCAATTGCCTGCGGTCCCGCAGGACAATGTTACCCACATCGCCAATCCCAAGGCCGTCTACAAGCACAGGTCCGGCTGGTACTCGATCGACAATCCTCACGCCCTTGCGGTCGAATTCGATCACATCGCCGTTTTCCGGCAGGAGAATTCTATCCTCAGGAACGCCCACATCTTCTGCCAGCTGGGCGTGTTTGAGCAGGTGGCGGTACTCGCCGTGGACAGGCATGAAGTATTTGGGTCTGGTGAGGTTGATCATCAGCTTCAGCTCTTCCTGGCTGGCATGGCCGCTGACGTGGACGCCGCTGAGGACATCGTAGATCACGTTTGCCCCCTGGCGGAACAGCTGATTTATGGTTCGGTGCACCATTTTTTCATTGCCTGGGATGGGCAAAGCTGAAATAATTACCGTATCCCCAGGAATAATGCCGAGTTTTTTGTGATCGCTGGTTGCCATTCTCACAAGGGCGCTCATGGGCTCGCCCTGGCTGCCTGTGGTGATGACACAAAGCTCTTCGTGGGGAATGCGATCGCTCTGCTCGATATCGATGAGCATCCCATCTGGGATCTCGAGATACCCGAGCTCAGAGGCGATGTTAACCACATTTACCATGCTTCTGCCTGTGACGCAGATCTTGCGGCCGTATTTGTTTGCTGCGTTGATGATCTGCTGGATCCTGTGCACGTTAGAAGCAAAGGATGCCACAATAACCCTCTGCTTTGCCTCACGAAAAACTTCATCGAAAGTGTCGCCCACAGCACGCTCGCTCATGGTGAAGCCAGGCTTTTCTGCATTGGTGCTATCGGACAGAAGCACCAAGACGCCTTTGTCGCCAAGCTCTGCAAAACTGTGAAAATCAGTAACACTGCCGCCAATTGGCGTTTGATCGAATTTGAAGTCTGCAGTGTGAACGATGGTTCCCACTGGCGTGTGAACTGCCAGAGCAACAGTGTCCGCGATGCTGTGACTGACCCTGATAAAATCCACCTTAAACGGGCCTTCCTTCATGGATGTACCTGCCCGCACTTCTCTGAGCAGTTTCATCTCGCTTTGCAAATGATGTTCCTGCAGCTTGCCCTTGATAAGGCCGATGGTCAGTTTTGTGGCATAGACCGGCACTTTAACCTCCCGCAGCAGATACGGCAGGCTGCCGATGTGATCCTCGTGGCCGTGAGTGATGAAAATGGCCCTGATCCGGTCTTTGTTTTCTATCACATAGGTTAGATCGGGAATTACCAGGTCAATTCCCAACATATCTTCATCTGGGAAGGCAAGTCCGGCGTCTATGATGATTATGTCCTCGTTGTACTCCACAACCATCATATTTTTGCCGATTTCGCCCAATCCTCCCAGGGGAATCAGGCGCAGAGATTTTCCTTTAAACATTAAATAAACTTCCACCTCCAATTTTGTGCTAGCTATTTGTTTGGGCAATACAGTACCAGAGGGTGCCCCGACCATGAGAAAAGTGGCGCTCCCTTTCTCGCAGGGTACCCTTGTGCGCAAAGCCGAACCAAATCGCTTACATGTATTATACCCCATAAAAATGGTCAGGACAACTTTTAAAATGGAAATAGTTGGGGAATGTGGAAAACAGCAGGATTTTACAACTGCAGAAGCGAAATAATATAAAACAACCACCAAGGAGGCCTGGTCATGAAACAGGTCAGATGTGCTACTATTCTCTTTCTCCTTTGGCTGCTAGCAATCTCAACAGCCCTGGCCAGCCCTTTGACCATAGATTTTAAAGATACAGATGTCCGGGACTGCCTGCGGATTTTAGCTGCCCAGCAGGGCGTGAATATTGTCCCCAGTTCCGATGTGACAGGGAAGGTCACCATTCACCTCCACAATGTGGATTTTGAACAAGCCCTAACAAGCATTGTGGAAAGTGTAGGCTGCACATGGCGGCTGGAAAACAGTGTGTATAGGGTGGAGAAAAAAACAGCGCCCCTTCCGTATTCAATCCGCTATGAAGAGGGGCTGCTGTCTGTAGAGGCAAAATCTGTTCCCATCGCAGATCTTCTGCGGGAAATAGCAAGGATCAGCGGCAAAAACATTATCCCGGATCAGTCTGTGACAGGCAACGTGAGTGTCCTTTTGGCGGAGCTTCCCTTCGACGACGCCCTCAGGCAGCTGCTTGCAGCCAACGGCTTTAAGCTGCGCATAGATAAGCCTTATTATTTTGTCAGCAAGCACGATCTGCGGCGGGAGATCTCCTACCGGAACCAGCTGCTGACAATCGACGTGAACAATGCGGATCTGTTGGCTGTCTTGGGGGAAATTTCCAATCAGACCGGTGCCAATATTCTAGTTGAGCCGGGAATTTCAGGGACAGTTACTGGAAAACTTGCCAATCTCCCCTTGGATATTGCCCTCCGTTCCTTTTTGGAGGCCAACGGTTTTCAGCTGGATTACCACAACCAGGTTTACACTGTCCGGCAGAAACCGCCCAGCCCCACTATGAACTTTCAAATTAACAGAGATCAAGACGGCCTTTTCAATATCGATGCATCTGGTGTGGAACTTTCGGTTCTTTTGCGGGAACTTGCCAAGCGTTCCGAAGTGAATCTGGTCCTTCAGAGCTCTGTGAAGGCCACCATTAACAGTGTGCAGCTGGAACGGGTTTCCCTCGAGGAGGCCTTCGATTATCTACTGCAGGGCACCACTTTCGCCTGGACAAAAATTGATAATACTTATCTGGTCGGCGACACCACAGGCTCTAGGCCCGAAGCCAGCATCTTTGTACGCACAAAGAGCTTCCAGTTGAAATATCTGAAAGCAGAGGAAGCCCTCTCGCTGCTTCCACCTTATCTACCGGCGCAAAACATCAGGGCAGTAAAAGAGAAAAACATGCTGCTGGCAACAGGCTCACTGGACTTTCTGAACAAACTGGAAGAGTTTCTCGCGGCTATCGATCAGCCTGCTGCCAATATGACCACAACAGTGATCCCCTTGGACTATCTGAAAGCAGAAGAGACAGTTAATCTGCTGCCGCCAAATCTGAAAAAACACGAAATCGTGGTACTTCCTGCCATCAACTCTTTGGCGGTACAAGCGCCCGAGCATCTGGCAAAAGAACTTGCAGATTACCTGAAAACCATCGATAAGCCCCAGCCGCAAATCCTCTTTGACGTGCTGGTTTTAGAGCTTGTGGATCAGACGAGCCAGGACATTGGTTTAGATCTTGGTTTTAAGCTGGGCAGCGCAGAGATGTCCCTTGATACTGCCTCCTATCTCAATCTTTTGTAGTATGCTCCCTAGATCTACGTTTTTCTTAGACT
>ERZ773359.1399-NODE-1399-length-33457-cov-218.655350_pt1 | contig 33457 bp, 23 predicted proteins | sample MGYA00374955_ERZ773359 | MGnify/ENA primary metagenome ERZ773359 (study PRJEB29098, sample SAMN04486028) | biogas fermenter metagenome | study: EMG produced TPA metagenomics assembly of the Biogas fermentation microbial communities from Germany - Plant 4 DNA1...
TTACCATAGCACACGGTTTAAACCGTGTGCTATGGTAATGCAATAATATTTTGTCTATAATTTTAACCATTTTAAATTATTTTTATTTCTTCTTTGGTCAGGTCATAAAGTTTATAAAACAGATTGTCTATTTTTTTAGCAGATCTTCCTGAAAAATATTAAAATAAATAGGTAAATGTTAATGTGTATTAGGCTTTAATTTTATGTAGGCAATAAATTAATATAATTAAAAAACTAAATTTTCTCAATAACCATCAGGCTATTAAGCTATTAAAAGTTTATTAATTCTGGGGAAGATCTGTTATCCGTTATAAGATAATTTTTGTTAAAAACAAAATTATACTCATAAAAAATATAGCTATTATTGATACATTCACCGTAATAATTTAGTTATTACTTAAACGCCTAATTCAATTAATTTTTTCAATTAAAAAATTTTTGTAATTTTGCAATTGAGAAACACGGGGGTGCTATTCCATTAAAAATTGGAAGGCTGAGATCATACCCTTAGAACCTGATCCGGATAATACCGGCGTAGGGAGAGGTCCTAAAGTTGTGGTATTTTCTCTCACACCCCCAATGTAAAACATTAAAAACATTGGGGAATTATGAAAAAACAAAAAATTTTATTAATCATTATGCTGATGTTTAGCGTCAGCCTAAGTAGTCAGATTACTATTAATGGAAAAGTAATCGACAAAGACTCGCAAAAGCCATTACCATTTGCTAATATTAAAATTGAAGGTACATTTCTAGGAGCAGTATCTAGTAATGATGGTAATTTTAGCTTACAAGTTAAATCTTTACCTGTTACTTTAATTATTTCTTATATCGGTTATGAAACTGATACTATTGTGGTAAATGAGAATCAATTTTTAACTATTTATTTAGCTCCTAAATCTATTTTAACTGATGAGATCACCGTAACTGCTATCAGACAAGATGATAATGCTCCAAAAAATTTTACTAATTTATCTATCGAAAAAATCCAATCTATAAAAACAGGACAAGATTTACCGCTAATTTTAAATTTTACTCCGTCTGTAGTAGCTACCAGCGATGCAGGTAATGGAGTAGGCTATACTGATATTAGAATTCGGGGGACAGATATTACTAGGATAAATGTAACTATCAATGGAGTACCATATAATGATCCAGAATCTCAAGGTGTATTTTGGGTTGATATTCCAGATATTGTTAGTTCAGCAGATAATATTCAAATACAACGTGGAGTTGGTACTTCTAGCTTTGGTACAGCTTCTTTCGGTGCTAGTATTAATATTCTAACTGGTGTTATGAAAAATGATCCTTTCGTAGAATTACAAACTCATGGTGGTTCTTTTAACACTTGGGGAGCCTCAGCTAAATTTGCTACTGGATTGATAAAAGATAATTGGTACCTCGAGGGTAGATTATCTCATCAATATTCTGATGGATATATTGACAGAGCTTGGTCTAATCTCAATTCTGCTTATCTATCTGGTGGTTATTATGGTAAAAATACTATCGTAAAAGGATTATTTATGGCTGGAATAGAAAAAACTTATCAAGCGTGGGGTGGCGTGCCTAAAGAATATTTAGATGATCCTATATTGCGTAGATACAATCCTTATACTTATGAAAATGAAACAGATAATTATTGGCAATATCATTATCACTTGAATGTAACTCAAAAAATAAATGATAGAAATACTTTCAATGCTACTCTGTTTTATATTGACGGATTAGGCTATTATGAACAATACAAAAAGGATAAAAAATTATCAATTTATAATATTCTACCTGTGATTTTAATAGATACTACAAGTAATGATACAGTTACAATTAAATCAATGGATATCATTCAAAGAAAATATTTAGAGAATGATTTTTATGGTGTAATAATGAGCCATATTTTTGATAATAGTAAAAATTTAAAAATTAGAACTGGTCTGAATCTTTATCAATATGATGGGTGGCATTATGGCAAAATTATTTGGATGCAATATGCTCATAATACTCCAATTAATTATGAATGGTATAGAAATAAGAGTATAAAAAAAGAATTTAGCATATTTACTAAAATAGATTATACTATTAATGAATATTTGAATTTATTTACTGATTTGCAATATAGATATATCGATTTTACTATTAAAGGGACAGATGATGTATTTATTTCTGATACTTTATATAAATATTATAATTTTTTTAATCCTAAATTAGGTGTAGTTTATAAGATTTCTAAAAAAGATGAATTATATTTATTATCAGGTATCAGCCATAGAGAGCCTAATAGGGATAATCTAATGTTGGTTACCGAGGATAGTCTGAAACCTGTGCCTGAAACGCTATATGATGTAGAATTAGGTTATTCACGTTATTTCAGTAAGGGTATTGTGAATATTAATGCTTTTTATATGTATTATGATAATCAGCTTGTACTCACAGGCAAGATTAATGATGTAGGTGACCCTATAATGCAGAATGTGCCAACTAGCTATAGAGCTGGTGTAGAACTAATATGGAATTTTAATTTTACTAAATGGTTGAATTGGGATGCTAACTGCACTTTTAGTGAAAACAAAATTAAAAAAATGAAAATCTATATTGATGATTATGATTTGTGGCCACAGCAGAGAATATATCAAGTAGAAAATATGCCAATCAGTTTTTCACCATCCATTGTGGCTTCTAGTATCTTAACTTTCAAGCCCATTAGTAATTTATCTGTTTCTTTACAATCTAAATATGTTTCTAAACAATACATCGATAATACAGGTGATGAAGAATGTGTAATTGACCCATTTTTTGTAAACAATATTAGAATAGATTACTCTATAAAAGCCAAAAAATTCAATAAAATTAATTTATTTGTGAATTTTAATAATATTTTTAATGAATATTATGAGACAAATGCTTGGGTGTATCGTTATTATGAAGCTGGCAATGAGTATAAAGATTTCGGATATTTCCCACAAGCTACTTTTAATGTTATTGCTGGGCTAAACTTCTATTGGTAAAATATTTTATTAGTTTTTTATTAATAATACTTTTTCAAATGTAAATACAGTAAATATTAATATTATATTCTTAAAATTGATAAGCTTAAAGTTTAAACTGCCTTAAACTATTTTAAACAATTTGTAATTCTTATTAATAGTTTTAAAATAAAATTTAATAATTTAGCAAAAATTTTTAAGTTTTATGATGAGGAAATATTTATTTTTGTTATTATTATCATTAATACCATATTTTGCTTTTAATCAAGTAGATACAGTGGTCTTTGATCAATTAACTACTGAACATCATTTACAAATTGTAAAATTAAAAGATAAGCTCGCTAAGCCACAGAAAAAATATAAACTAAAAACACCTATTGAGTTTACTTCATTTGCATTTGGTTGGCAAGTAGATAAAAAAATATCACCATCAGACATTGTTATTTATTATCGTGTGCATAAAAAAAATAGTAAGTGGACAGATTGGAAAAAAGACGAAGCATACATTACTCCAGATGAAACTCGCTGGCAAATGTATCAGACAAATTTATTGTTTGGCATCGATGATGGGCTAAATGATAAAATAGAATTTTATTACGAGATGCCACCAAATGTTAAATGCAATGGCTTATATTTGATTTTGCAAAATGTAAAATAAATATTTTATTTTAAAAATTAGAATTATATTTGTTTTTTAAAAAATTGATTTATGGATACAATTACTTCTTCAGTTCCTTCACATCATACATCTAAATGCAATTGTGAAGATTGTTTTATTAATTTAATAGCTAGTCAACATTTAGCACCTACTATTTGCAATAAACTTTATGATAGTAAACAGGAAACAAAATTTCAACAAGGGGAAGTTCTAATAGAAGAGGGGAAAAATATAGATAGATTTTTATATATAAAAGACGGTTTAATAAAAGTAAGTCAAATGACTGATAAAAATGAAAATCGTATCATTTCTATTGCTCGACCACATGATAATATTACTTTATTAACTTTTTTAGCAGTGAGAAATATTTATATACAATAACAGCTTTAGAAGATTCTGTTGCTTGTTCTTTTCCTTATCAGCTAATGCTTGATGTCATAAAATCTGAAAATGAATTCGCCTTTGGCATATTAAATATGATTAGCTTTGCTTCTAGTAAAGTAATTAATAATTTTGTTAAATTATCGAGTAAAAATTTAAGAGGCCGCATAGCTACTATATTGCTAGATTTCGCAGATAATATTTATAAAAACGATTCTTTTGATTTACCACTTTCTAGAAAAGAAATAGCAGAATTAATAGGTATGACTGTCGAAAATGTCATTAGAATATTAAGTGAATTTAAGAAAGACGGCATCATAAATATTGGTGGCAAAAGTATAGATATTGTAGATAGACAAAAATTGCAATTAATAGCAAATTTTGGATAAAAATAGATAACTAATTTTTCAAGAAATAAATTTTTGATTTTTAAATAAATAATTTTTTTTATAATTTTTTAAAAAAAAATTATTATATATGCCAAATTAATGTAATTTAGCAAAAAAATATTTATGATATATATCAATAAATTATGGTTTTTATTTATTTTTCTAATTTTCATTGAATTAAACCTATCTAGTCAAATAACTGTAAATTTACACCCTACTAATGATACTACAAATGTATGTGCAGAAAATTTTTTAAATTTATTTGCTGAGGTTATTGGAGGTACTTCTCCTTATACATATCATTGGTATGGAGCTGACTCATTATTATTAAATAATGTTTCTCCTTTTACAACTTTTCTTACTGATGTTCCTGGCACCTATTTAATAGGATGTGAAGTTACCGATGGGAATGGTAATACTGCTAAAGATAGCATAATAATTATTGTAAATCCTATACCACCTTTAACAGTAAGTACAGAGCTAGATAGTTTATGTATTGGTGATTCTATTACTTTATTTGCTAGTGGTGCTAATATAATATATTGGGCTAATAGTGATGATACCCTTTTAGGATGGGGAAATTCTATTACTTTACATCCATTAAATTCTAGTGAATATTTTGTTGTAGGTTCTACAAATAATTGTCATAAATTTTTATCTATAATTATTAACGTATATCAACCACCTACTGTAAATGCAGGTAATGATATTACTTTGTGTAGTTTAGGTAATGTAAGCCTAAATGCTTCAGCTACTGATTATACTAGCATTCATTGGACATCAAGTGGTACTGGATCTTTTAATAATCCAAATGACTTAAATGCTATTTATACACCTTCCTTACAAGATTGGAATAATGGTTCTGTTATCTTAACACTGACTGCTTATGCTCATGTTGATTGCCCAGATGCTACAGATCAATTAACTATTAATTTTATTGATATTCCTGACCTCATCTTACCTACAGATACAACTATATGTGAAGGTTCAAGTGTTAATATTGTAGCAAATGGCGCAAATACTTACTTGTGGAGTGAAGGTAGCACTACATCTTCTATAACAGTATCTCCTTTAGCTAGTACAACATATTACGTTACAGGATCCATTGACATTTGTCAGAGAGAAGATAGTTTTATTGTATATGTTAATCCAGCTCCATTAATTAATTTAGGCAATGACACCACAATTTGTTATGCTGATACTATTACAATATCTGCGACTGCAGGCTATACTGACTATCTATGGAATACAGGAGAGACAACTAATTTTATTACAGTAATACCTTCAGATACTACAACTTACATAGTTACGGTAACAAATACTTATGGATGTACAGCGAGCGATGATATTACAATAAATGTAAGACCAGATATTGGCATCGATGCGGGGATAGATCAATCGATATGTGAAGGACAATCAGCTATTTTAAGTGCAAGTGGTGGCATATCATATCAATGGAGTACTGGTGAGACAAGTGCTACTATAACTGTAACACCAAATGATACAACTGTATATTATGTTACAGGTACTGATGGCATTTGTAATGATGTAGATAGCGTAGTAGTTAATGTTTATCCAAACATGATAAGTTTAGTTACTACTCCAGATACTCAAGTTTGCATTGGCAATTCAATAAATTTAGAAGTTCATGGAGCTCAAACTTACCTGTGGAGTACGGGACAAACAGATTCTTTAATTTCAGTTGTAGTGCTAGGAGACACTACATATTATGTTACTGGTTATGCTTATGGTTGTCAACGTGAAGATAGTGTAGTGATTACTCAATTACCACTACCATTAATTAATTTAGGCAATGACACCACAATTTGTTATGCTGATACTATTACAATATCTGCGACTGCAGGCTATACTGACTATCTATGGAATACAGGAGAGACAACTAATTTTATTACAGTAATACCTTCAGATACTACAACTTACATAGTTACGGTAACAAATACTTATGGATGTACAGCGAGCGATGATATTACAATAAATGTAAGACCAGATATTGGCATCGATGCGGGGATAGATCAATCGATATGTGAAGGACAATCAGCTATTTTAAGTGCAAGTGGTGGCATATCATATCAATGGAGTACTGGTGAGACAAGTGCTACTATAACTGTAACACCAAATGATACAACTGTATATTATGTTACAGGTACTGATGGCATTTGTAATGATGTAGATAGCGTAGTAGTTAATGTTTATCCAAACATGATAAGTTTAGTTACTACTCCAGATACTCAAGTTTGCATTGGCAATTCAATAAATTTAGAAGTTCATGGAGCTCAAACTTACCTGTGGAGTACGGGACAAACAGATTCTTTAATTTCAGTTGTAGTGCTAGGAGACACTACATATTATGTTACTGGTTATGCTTATGGTTGTCAACGTGAAGATAGTGTTGTTATTACTGTAAGCCTGCCGTTTACTCTCAGTATAAATCCTACAGATACCACAGTATGTCCTGGAAGCAATGTGTCTCTATATGTTTCTGGAGCAACAAATTATTTATGGAATACTGGTGATACAGGTTCGAGTATTGTTGTAATTCCTTATGATACGACTATTTATTCAGTTACAGGATATGATTCTGGTTGTACAGCTCAAATATCAGCGATAGTAAATACTTATCCAGTTGATATGGTAACTATTGAGAGTATTCCACCTATATGTATTGGCGATTCTACTCAATTAATTGCTAATGGAACAGGTATTATATATTGGAATATAGGAGATACAACTAATAGTATTTGGGTTTCACCAACAAATGATACTACATATATAGCAAATATGATTGATACTAATGGGTGCATTACTTCTGATACTATAAATGTCATAGTATCTTCACCACCATCCCTTACCTTGAACTACACCAGTCCAGCATGTATAAATTCGTATATTAATATAAGTGCGCAAAATGCAGATTATTATTTATGGAGTACAGGTGATAGCACTGCTAACATAAATATTTATTTAGAAAGCGACACAATTATATATGTTACAGCTACTAATATTTATGGTTGTTCATCTATAGATAGTGTGAATATAATTGCTGATACTTCAAGTTTATTATATCATTCTGCCGATGACACTGTATGTCAAAATACAATTTTAGGATTATGGGCTAATGGCCCAGATACTATAATATGGAGTACTGGTGATACTGGTAATTTTATTAATCCTACCATAATAAGTGATACTACATTTTATATTTATGGAATAAGCGGATCTTGCACTAGCTTTGATTCTATTACTATTTATATTTTTCCACCACTTGCAGTTGACGCAGGAATAGACACTACTGTAATGGCAGGTACTAGTGCATTTTTGCATGGAACTATCATAGGTGGTGGCATAGATAGTATATATTGGTTACCAGCAGATAGTATGATTGGTGAGAATACATTAAATCCTGAAGTAATTGTTGATACTTCTACTTATTTTTTATTAACTGTTATAGACACTAATGGTTGCACTTGGACAGATGTTGTTTTTGTGATGTGATTCCCTATGGCATATATATTGATCAAATATCTGATACGACTGTTTGTAGCAATGATAGTATTACTTTGCTAGTGAATCATTTATTTGGAGGTACACCACCATTTATCTATCAGTGGATAATAAGTTCTGATGCAGATACTATTTATGGAAATCCTGTAACTATTCTCCCTGATAGTAGTAGTTTTATTTATTTATCAGTAACAGATTCAGAAGGATTTGTAACTACTGATACATTTTATGTATCAGTAGTAGAACAGCCACAACCTACTCTACCTGATACATTATTTATTTGTGAAAACGATATAGTAATATTAGATCCTCAAACTATAGGAACTTGTTATTGGAGCACTGGAGATACTTCTAACACCCTAGAAATATTAGTTACACAAGATTCGACTATTTATTTATCTATTACAAATAATATATGCACTGCTTATGATACTACTTTGATTTACATGAAACCATTACCATATTTATTTATAAATCCTGCAAGCGATTCTTTGTGTCTTGGTGATACTGCAGTTTTTGTAGCAACTAGCGATGGTAATATTTTATGGTCTAATGGTTCAATAAATGATACTATAAGTTTCGAAGCTATAGAAAATGATAGTATTTTTGTAGTTGCTGATTTAAATGGTTGCTATACAAGTAATTTTGCTACGATTTATATATATGAAGTTCCAGAAATCTCAGTGATTACTAGTGCATGGAATAATGAAGTTTTACCAGGAGAACCCCTAACTTTAGAAATATTACCAGACTTATTCAATCATTATATAGTTAATTATTCAGATAATAGTTTTACTGATAATCATAATACATTTACTTTATTTATTTCTCCAGGTGGTGATTCTATATATATCACTGCAGTTACTGATGAAGGATGTATAAGTAATGAAACAATATTCATTAATTCTCGTAAAATACCAAATGGATTTACTCCTAATAATGATAATATAAATGATAAATTTATGCCTGGTGTACCAATAAAAATTTTGAATAGATGGGGACAAATAGTTTATGAAGGTGATGATGGATGGGATGGAACCATTAATAATAGGTTGGCTGTGCCAGGAACTTATTATTATATAATTGAGCTAAAAGATGAAAATGGTAAAGTTATCAAAACCTACAATGGAGATGTATTATTAATAAAGAAATAATTTATGAAAAAATATATTTTGATATTTACATTAGTATTTATAAATGTTTTAAATTTATTTAGTCAAGTAGATATGAATAAATTAAAACAGCTACAAGATGAAAAAAATTATTATGAAGCTATTAAAGGCTATGAACAAATATTACTACAAGATCCTTATAATAAAGATGCTTTACAAAATATTATAAATCTATACATAAATATTAATGATTATACATCAGCATTATCTTATGCAGATAGATTAATTCAAATAGATTCTACTTCACTTTCTTCGTTATATATTTTAGCTGATATTTATAAAAAATTGTGTGAATATGATAAAGCAATTAATATTTATGATAAAATAATCAAACTAAGTAATAACAATATTATAGATAAGAGTGTAGTAGATGATGCACAAAAACAAAAGAATATTTTAGAAAAATATGTTTATGAATTAAATAATCCTAGTATCCTAGTTAATGAATTTAGAGAAGTTAACTCACCTAAAAGTGAATATGGTATATACCTATATAAAGATTATTTATTTGTAAGCAAGATGATATCTGATAAGATAAATTATAGAACTACACAAGGTTATGATAATATTTATTATGTGAATCTAAGAACATGGAATTCTGATACAACAAATTTTAAAAAATTAGACGCATTAAATAAACCATTAGCTACGCAAGGTTATATAAGTATAGATGATGCTCAAGAATTAATTTATTTTACACGTTGCGAAGGTACGCCGTCTAAATGTCATATTTATTACAGTAGTTATAGAGGAGATCCTACTAATCCATCTAATCCAAAAAAAATGATTGTAAAATCTGAAGAATTTAATGAGGGGCATACTACTATTTCTAGAAATGGAAGGACTATGATTTATACTGCTGATTATCCAGATGGATTTGGTAAAAGAGATTTATATATGATTACTAAAACTGGTAATAAATGGTCAAAGCCTATTAATATTGGTCAAAATGTTAATACCGAAAATGATGAGATGTTCCCATATTTATATCAAGATACAATTCTATTTTTCGCTTCTGATGGTCATAATAGTATTGGAGGGCTAGATATATTTATGAGTACTTTTACAAATAATGAATGGAGCAAACCGAAACAATTAAAATTCCCTATTAATTCAGGAGCTGATGACTTTAATATACAATTTTTTAATAAATTGAATGAAGGACTTTTTTGTAGTAATCGACCTGGTGGTAGTGGTTTTGATGATATTTATTATTTTAACGGAATCCCCTGGGATATAACATATCAAGGAAAAGTATTATCTTTTAATGACAAAAAACCTATAAGTGGTGCCCAATTGATATTATATTATTCTAATTATATTGACACTTTCTATACTGATAAAAATGGTTTTTTTTCTATTGATCTAGATCCTAATCAACATTATAATATTAATATTTCCAAAGATGGTTTTGAGAATATAATAGAAATTTTTAATCCAACTTTATTTAAATATACAACACCAATATATTTAAACTATACTTATGAGCTTAAACAAGCCAAGCGAATAGCTGTCGTAGAAGGTAAAATTATTGACAATGAAAAACAAATACCATCAGCTGACCACAAAGTTTCTCTTGTTAGTACTAAAGGATATGTAGATGAAACTAAAACTAACCAAGAAGGATATTTTAAATTTGAAAATGTACCAATAAATAATAAATATACTGTTGTCGCCTCAAAAGATGGATATTTATCTCAATCACAAGAAATTGATATTAATAACAATAAAAAAATCAATATTGATTTATCAGTAGAAAAAGTAAATAAAGAGACTGAATATTTAATAGAAAATATTTATTATGATTTTGATAAAGCTACTTTAAAAGAAGAATCTAAAAAAGAATTAGATAAACTTGCCCAATTACTTAAACTTAATCCTAATTTAATTGTTCAAATAAATTCATACTGCGATGAGAGAGGTAGTGATGAGTACAATTTAAAATTGTCTCAAGCTAGGGCTCAGGCTGTAGTAGATTATTTAATTAGTAAAGGAATATCTACTAATAGATTAATAGCAAAAGGCTGGGGCAAAGCTAATCCAGTAGTACCAAACGCAACTAGTGAAGAAGAGCATCAATTAAATAGACGAACTACTTTTAATATTGTTAAATATGAACAATTCGATCATGATAATGTTATATCAAATATATCTATTGACATTGTAGAAGGTCTAAAGGGTACAGGGAATATGATTTATACTATACAAATAGCTGCACTGTCTAAGCCTGCTAATAATTTAGAAGTCTGGAGTAGCATTTATCGATTAGATCCCAATGTTAAAATATTTGAAGTTCGTGGTAATGATGGTTTATATAGATATTATGCGGGAGAGTTTGATAATGCCACTACTGCAATAGAATTTAAAAATAAACTTGTTAGTATTGGTTACTCTGATTGCTTTGTTAAAATAATTGAAAAATGAGATTATGAAAAAAATATATTTACTTTTATTTTGTAATTTTTGGGTATTTATAATATTTGCGCAAAGTGATTTTCAATTTAGCCAGCAATCATTTATGCGTATAGCTTTTAATCCAGCCGTTACGGGGCAAAATCCTAATTATCACACATTGCAAGCTTTTAGTAGAGTACAATGGGCAGGATTTAATAATGCTCCTATTACAAATTTAGCTACTTTTCATACTCAAATAAATAAATATAATTTAGGCCTTGGCCTTACTTATACTTTTGATAAATTAGGAGTAGAAACTTCTAATATTATACATGCTAATGTATCATATCATCTAAATTTAGGAAATGATTATATTTTAAGCTTTGGCATTAGTGGTGGACTATATAGAAAGGTTATAGATATTAATGATATTGAGCTTGAGCAACCAGAATCAAATCTTTTTGATAATAATATTCATAATTCGCCAGATTTTAATGCTGGCATTGAACTCAGTTCTCCTTATATCTCACTTGGAATATCATCTACTCATATCGCAAAAGATTATATGAAAGGGACAAATTTTCAGGTACCAAGACATATATATGGGTATTTTAGAGCTAAAGTTTTTGATATAAATAATAATAGTTTTGCTGGTTTTTTAACATATTCTGTAAATAGTGCTATTACTAAAACACAACACGAATGGAATACTACTTTTTTTTATAAAAATATGATTTATACTGGATTATCATATAGACTTAATGAATCTTTTGTAATTATGGCAGGAGTATTAGTTAAAGATCAATTTAGATTTATTTATTCTTATGATATTTTAGCTGCACCAATATCAGCATATTCCAGTGGTAGCCACGAAATAACGTTACAATATTTAATAAAGAAAAAAAATGCTAGCATACCTTCATCACCAAGATATTTTGATTAATAAATTATGTGAATTCTTGTTATTTCATTTTTTCTAACACTATTTTAATATTATTTTATATTTTTGTTTTTTAGATGGAATAACTAATGACAAAAAACAAAAAAGAGTATCATAGTTTTCAATGGGAAGATTTGTATCTAAAGCCTTATAAAGCTACTAAAAGATATATTACTATTGCTTTAGGTGTGCTAGGGACAGCATTAGCATTGAGTTTTATTTTTACTTTAATAGCTATTTATATTTTCCCTTCTAAAAAAGAGCAAGAAGAAGCTAAAGAACTCAATCAAATAATACAAATATATAAAGAAGTTCAAGAAAACCAAAAACAAATTGAAATTTTATTAGATAGCATTAATAAGAAAAATGCTATTATTTATAAAAACATCTTTAATACTGAATTCACTGAAGAAATTACTGAAAATGTTAGATATAAAAAGCTAAAAGATGCAAACACTTTACAAGATTTATTAGATATCATATCAGACGATATCAAGATTATCGAGCAAAAATCTAATATTCAATATTATTATTATTCGTTTCTATTCCATTATTTACCTAAAAATCTTGAAAATCTTAGTAAATTCCCTATAAGGATGCCACTGGATAGTGCATATAAGATAGCAAGTGGTTTCGGTGATAGGATACATCCAATATTGAAAAATAAATTTTTACATACAGGTATTGACTTTGCAGCTCCTGTACGTACTCCTGTATATGCTACAGCTAATGGTATTGTCAGAAATCCAGATCCCACAATGTTTGGCTATGGTGAAACAATAATAATAGATCACGGCAATAATATTTCTAGCGTTTATGCTCATTTATTAGAAAAGAAAGTTTCTACAGGACGTAGAGTGTCTGCTGGCGAGCTAATAGGATATGTCGGAAATACTGGCATTGCTTTTGGTGTACATTTACATTATGAAATTAGGATTAAAAATAAACCTGTAGATCCTATGCTATTTTTTATAAATGTAGATCCACAGACTTATTATCATTATTATCAAGAAGCAAAAGTTTTTAATCAAGCTTTATCATAATAAAAATACATTTATTTTTTGTTTAAAAACCTCCAAGTAATAATTGAATAGGAGTATATTTATAGTTAAAATGTTGAGCTATTAATGGATGACATATTTTCTCTTCTAAGATATAAACGCCTTCAGCAAAAGCAGGATTAATTCTTAAAAATTCTTTAATACCTCCATTTTCTGATATATCTAATATTAATGGAGTGAAAAAATTACTTAATGCATAAGCAGCTGTACGAGGGAAATTAGAAGCTATATTAGGTACACAATAGTGGATGACACCATGTTTAACAAATATTGGATTGTCTACATAGGTGATTTCACTAGTCTCGCAGCAGCCACCTTGGTCAATGCTAACATCGAAAATTATACTACCTTCTTTCATTTCTTTCACCAAATCTTCAGTCAAAAGGAATGGTAGCTCATCATCATTAAGATATAGAGCGCAAATCACTACATTGGCGGTTTTTATAGCTTTATATACGACACTTGGATGTAATACAGAAGTATAGACATCACTACCTAGTTGTGCAACTATATCACGTAATTTATAAAGTTTATTATCAAAAACTTTTACTAAAGCCCCGAAAGCTTTAGCTGCTTTAGCTGCGAATAGACCTACTCTGCCCGCACCTATTATAACTACTTCTGTAGAATTAAGTCCAGGTAAGCCACCAAACAAATATCCTTTGCTTAGCTTATTATCACTTAAATAATGTGCAGCTAACTGAATGACACCATAACCAACGATTTCACTCATAGACATTAATACAGGATATCTACCACTATTATCTTTGATAAATTCAAAACCTATAGCAGTAGCATTTTTGCTAATTAATGAATCAAAGTATTCTTTAGATTGTGAATGATAATTTACAGCAGAGATGATAATTTGATTTTTTTTCATGTAATCCACCTCTTGTTTTAGCAAAGGAGCTACTTTCACTATAATATCAGCTCTAGCAAATAATTCATTGTGATTATTCACTATCTCTCCACCAGCCTCAGCATAATCGTGATTGCTAAATCTAGCAAATTCTCCCGCGCCATCTTCTATCAATACTTCATGACCATTACATGTTAGCATTTTTACACTATCAGGCACTAAGCTAACTCTGTGCTCTTGAAAAGCTATCTCTTTTGGGATACCTATAACAAATTTTTTTTGATTTTTTTTAACCTCTAATCTCTCTTCTAAAGGCAAAAATTCACCTGAGGGTCCATAAAAATAATGTTTTTTCATCCCCATATTTCTATATTTCTTTGTGTTTCATTAATAATTGAAATTTTAACTAAATAAAATTTATAATTTTCTAAATAGTCTAATATTAATTCTGGCCATTCTATCAACATTTTATTGTCTGCCAGATATTCATATAGTCCTAAATCAAAAAATTCTTTTTTGTTATTTAATCTATACAAATCTAAATGATAAATATTTTCTTTACTATTAGTATAAATATTTAAAATTGAAAAAGTAGGACTAATGGCTTTATCATCGCCAATTATTTTTTTTACAATTTGTTTCGTTAAAGTCGTTTTACCCGCACCTATCTCTCCTTGCAGACAAATAATATTTCTTTTGTCAAACAATTGAATGATGTTTTCGGCTAGTTGTGGTAGTTCTGCTATTGTAACGTTTTTAAAATTTTCGATTAGTTGCATATATTTTAAATAGTTTACATTAATTTTTTTGATAAAAATTATAAAATTATTTAAGCAAATTTACTGAAAAAATAAAAAATAAAAAAAGGGTTCACTTCAATGAACCCTTTTTTCTTATGAAAAAATTGTTTCTAATCGGAAACATCTCTTATGCAAAATTAATATAAATTTTTTAATAAAAAATTTTTTGATAAAAATAATAATTAATGATATAATAAATGATGACTCACACAAAAATAACTCTCTTTTCAAATGAAAAAATTGTTTTTTAGAAATATTAATAAAATAATGAATCTGTTTTCATTTTAATATATTTATTTACAGAAAATATGGTAGATAATTCAGTAATTATCGCACCAATAATAAATATTGAAATAAATAGGAAAATTATATTTTGTTGAGTAACAACTCCATTTAATTCAGGTATAAATCTATAGAGCTCATTGATGATAACTTCTAATCCAAGAATAGCTATTATAGAAGCGATAATACCCCAAAATAGTGCATCTAATAAGAAAGGTTTTTGTATAAAACTTTTCTTAGCTCCTACCAAAAGCATCGTTCTAATAGTAAACCTTCTGCTATAAATTGTAAGTCTAATGGTCAAGCTTAATAGAGTAATAGCTATCAATAAAATTATTACAGCTATTAAAAGTGTAATAGTACTTAGAGTATTTTTGTTCTTTTCTATTGCAGTTAGAACATTAGCAGGGTAATAAACTTCATCAACGATTTCATTTTGTTTCAGTTGGATAGCCAATTCTTGTATAATAGTATCATTTAAGTAATCAGCAGCAATGGTAGCTTCAATAACAGATGGTAAAGGAATATTATCTATTTGTAAGTTTTCTGTAGACAAATCACCTAGCTCAAATTGTAAATCTTCTAGCATTTTATCAGCAGGCACATAAGTGACAGAAGAAAATTTATCATTAGTCTCTAGACTATGCTGTAGCAAAGATATTTCTGCCTGACTAGCAATGGGTTTTAGCATTATCTGTATAGTAAAATTTTCTTTCATTTTATTTTCTAATGATGAGCCATGCAAATAAATGATACCTGCTATCCCTAATAATATCAAAACCAGACTAAGTGCTAAAATCAAAATAGCATGAATACCTCTAAATCTCATAATTAAATATTTTATATGCAAAAATAGATATTTTAAATTTGATTAAAAAACATTTTGCATTTAATCTGAATTTTATAAAAAAACTAATATAATTATTACATTTTTGTAATTTTGGTAAAAAATTAAATATGTTTGCATTCATTTTAACAATAATTTTAACATTAGTTATTTCTTTTTTGTGCTCCATAATGGAAGCATCGATATTATCTGTTACACCAAGCTATTCAGCATATTTATTAGCTAATAAGCCTGTACAAGGGGAAAAATTAGAAAAATTGAAAAAATCAATAGATAGAACTATTACAGGTATATTAACTTTAAATACTATCGCTAATACATTTGGTTCTATTTTGATTGGTATGTTAGCAGCAAATATATTTGGCAGTGGTGCTGCAGGAATTATAGGCTTTATCATGACTTTTTTAATTCTTTATTTTTCAGAAATTTTACCAAAAACTATTGGTACCTATTACTGGCGAAAACATCTGAATTGGATAATACCTGTACTTATTTTTTTGAGAAAAATAACTTACCCATTTTATTTACTATCTCAAGGAATGATGAAATTAGTTGTTCCTAAAAATGAAGTTTCTCATACAGTAGAAGAGATTAGAGCTCTTGCTATACTAGGATATCAAAAAGGTATTCTAGACAATCTACAAACTCAAGTAATAGATAATACTCTAAAACTAAAAGAATTACCAGTGCACGATATCATGACTCCTCGAACTGTAGCAGCAGTAGTAGATGAGAATATGACTGTAAAAGAATTAATAAATCTTGAAAATTTTTTTAAATATTCTCGTATACCTGTTTATTCTGGCAATATAGATAATATCACTGGATATGTTTTTAAAAATGATGTTCTCAATGCTTTAATTCATAAAAATGAAAATACTAAATTAAGCGAAATTAAAAGAAAAATAGTCATTGTTTATGAATTTTTTAATATCAAAAAAGCTATGGATGAAATGATTAAAAAAAATGAGCAAATAGCAGTAGTAGTAGATGAATATGACTCTTTTGTAGGTATCATAACTATAGAAGATATTGTAGAAACTCTACTTGGTATTGAAATCATAGATGAGGCTGATCAGTACCAAGATTTACAAGCTTATGCTAAAAAACTCTGGCAAATGAAAATCAATAAGTTTGGAATATTTAAACCAGAAGATCTAGATAGTAAAAAAGACGAATAAATTTTTGAAATTCTTATATTAATAAAATGTACTAAAAGTGGGGATAAATAAAATTAAAATAGAAAATTTATCAATTTTTAATTCAGAAAACGATATTTTAGTAGATAATATAAATTTAAACATTAAAGACAATGCTATTACAGCTATAATAGGCGAGAGTGGAAGTGGCAAAACACTAACTGCACATTCTATTATGGGATTACTACCTCCTACATTAAAGTTTTCTCAAGAAAGTAAAATTTTATATTATTATAATCATCATGAAGTAAATCTACTAAAAATAAATAAAAAACAATGGAGGACATTGAGAAGTAAAAAAATCAGTATGATTTTTCAAAATCCTATGTCTTCGCTTCATCCTTTGATAAAATGTGGGGAACAAATAGCAGAAGTACTAAAAGTACATACTAATTATTCTTCAACAAAACGAAAGGAAAATGTAATAGAAATTCTAAAGCAAGTAGGCTTCGACAATGCAGCAAGAATATACGATGCTTATCCACACCAATTATCAGGTGGCGAACAACAACGTGTTATGATATCTATGGCCATGATTATAAGTCCAGAAATACTAATCGCTGATGAACCTACAACAGCTCTAGATGCACAAATACAATTAGAAATTATCAATTTGATAAAAGAATTAAAAACAAAATTTCATTGTACAGTTTTGTTTATTTCTCATGACCTTTCATTAGTACATAGCTTTGCAGACTATATCTATGTAATGAAAAATGGAAAAATAGTTGAGCATGGAACTACAGATGAGATTTTTGAACATCCAGCAGAAGAGTACACACAATTATTGCTGAAATGTAAACCTACTCTCACATACACCCCTTATAGATTGCCTACCCTTCATCAAAAATATGATTTTAATTTATTCAATGATAAAAAAAAATCAAATAAAATCAATGATGATACTGTATTAAATGTTGAAAATTTAAATGTTATTCATCAAAATAAAACAATTTGGGGACAAAAAGTTTATAATCACATTCTAAAAAATATAAATTTTAATGTAAAATCTAATGAATGTCTCGGCATTATTGGAGAATCTGGTAGTGGAAAAACCACATTGCTAAAAACTATTCTTGGTTTGATAAAACCTGATAGTGGTTTAATAGAATATAAAGGTGAAAAATTGGATATAATTAGCAATAGGACTAAAGATTTATTTCGTAGTATTCAATGGGTACAGCAAAATCCATACACATCATTACCCCCTAATATGACTATTAGCAAACATTTTAATGCTATATTAAAATTACATAATATAGGGAAAAATGCTGACGAACGAAATAAAATAATTAGTGAAACATTAGAATTATGCCAAATGCCAGTAGATATTTTAAATCGTTATCCACATCAATTTAGTGGTGGACAATTGCAGCGATTAGCTATTGCCCAAGCACTACTCGTAAATCCAGAAATAATTCTATTAGATGAACCAGTATCATCATTGGATGTGTCCATTCAGGCAGCCATAATAAACCTATTAAATGATATTAAAGACGATAAAAAAATTACTTATCTTTTCATTACACATGATATTATGCTGGCTAATTATTTCTGTGATAGCTTAATAGTTTTATATAAAGGCGAGATAGTAGAACAAGGATTATCAAAAGATATCATAAATAAGCCACAACATAGTTACACCAAATTATTAATCAGTAGTTATTAATTGTTTAGAGTTGAGCTTTTAATAAATAACTAAATTATTTTGTGAAAAGCTATATTTTTTAAGAATGTAATTTGATTCTAATTTACTTTTCTTTGTCATCCACACAAAGAAAGAATCAAAGAAAATATCCTCTATGTATATGATGGATATCTTTTAAAGAAATGCATTTGTTAATCAAAATGATTTATATGAAACTTTTAAAATATATTCTATCTTATTGTTATTAAGCATTTTACAAAATTTTATGTTTTTTTTGTTTAAATTAAATAATGATATATAATTAAGTATTTTTTAATACTTAAAACCTTTATTAATCAATATTATTTAGAAATTATTTTAGGAAATTTAATTTTTCTTAATTTTCTTTATAATTAAGAATTATAGAAATATTAATAGTAATATGTTAAAATTAAAATATCATTACTTAATTTAAACTTTTCTGAAGTTTAATAAATAACTAAATTATTTTGTAAATAGCTATATTTTTAAGAATGTAATTTAATTTTTAATAAATTCCTGCTTAATTTACTTTTCTTTGTCAACCACACAAAGAAAGAATTAAAGAAAAATATCCTCTATGGATATTATGGATATCTTTTGAAGAAATGCATTTGTTAATCAAAATGATTTATATGAAAACTTTTAAAATATTTTCTATATGTTTTTTATTAAGCATTTTACAAAATTTTATGATTTTCTAAATTATATTCCTAATTTTTAATAATACTGTCTTGGCTTTTAGTATAAAATTTCCCCTTCTTACCAATCCTTTAATATAACTCATATGCACCTATATCTGGAATGCCATTTATAATTCTTGGTCCACCTGATAAATCATAATTTATACCCCATATGATGTCTAATTTGCCATTATCTACTCCTGGAGAAGTAGATTGCAGTCTAAAATCTTCTAATGATGTATTTCTAAATTCAGGATCTACATTTAATTTACAATTGATAAAAATAGAATCTCCCAGATTATATTTAGTTTTTAGTAAACTATTTTCTGCTTTCAAATAAAAATTACCAGAACCTGGATATTTATCTATTAAAATTTCTTCCTCTTGATCTCCATAAACAATACAATTACCAAGATAAATGCTGATAGGTCTTATTTGAATGTTACCATTTATATCCTTATAATAATTATTAAGAGCTAGCAATGATGTTGTTCTAGTAGAAGAATTCCAAAAATTAGCAAAAGTGCAATTACGAAAGATATATTCTCCACCTATAGAAAGTAGTGCAGAATAATACTTCGCATTTGAAAATAAGCAATTAACCGCTTCTATTTTAGCTCCTTGTGCAAAAAGACTAGCAGCAGACATATTTCTTATTATTGTATTAGAAATTTTAAGAGTAGGATTATTATTAGCAACTGTATCTGCGTGAATACCCACATTCCCATTTTGTATTATTGCCCAATCTATTTCATTATCTTTACTGAGGGCTGACAACCAAATTCTATCCCACATGCCCGCTTGGTCTCTATAATAAGGATCTAATCTATCGCTAGTAATTAATACTCGATTATTCGGTTCTCCTTTAATTTTTAAACTGCCACCTTTATAAACCCAAAGCATTGCATCTTTATGCATATAAACTTTGGTACCAGCAGGTATTACTAGAGTGCAATCTTCATCTACTACAGCCACTCCATATATTACATGAGGTTTATCATTATTCCATACACCAGATACTATACTATATGCAGGTAGATATTGTGTGGGAGGATGATCTGGAGTATGAAAATATGCATTTTGACCTAATGCTGTTAATTTTATTTTTTGTGTTTTCCCATTTACTAAAAATATTATACTGTCAACGATGATGAAAGGTGTATTTGCATCATTAGGATCTATAGTAGCATTCAGAAATAAAAATAAACTATCATGCGCCATTATTTCTATATCTTCTACTACTGGCCCTGGCTCTCCATCTATATTAAAACGAAACATGGAATTATTCCCATTTGCTAAATAAACTTTTTCTATCAAAATAGGCAACGATGAATTATTATAAATATTTATAACTCTCGTTATAGTAGTAACTGTAGTGAAACTGGTATCAATAAATACGCTATCCGTAGAAAATTTTAATGAACTACTAGTATCAAATTCCTCTTTGGGATGGCATGATGTTATCATTATTAAAAAATTGATTAGCATTACTATATTTAGAAATGGTTTTTGCATCATTGATTTAATAAATGTAATTATTTTACAAAATTAATGTAATAATATAAACTGTAAATTTTAAAATTTATTACTATAAATTTGTGTTAATAAAATTTTTTAATAATTTCATAGATAAAATATTATTGTAAAGCATTGAATAATAATTGATTATATTTAATATTTAATTATAATGTTAAATTTATTAAACTTTCAACTTAATATTTAAAAATTATTTTTACATCTTAAAAGTGAAAATGTTTTTGGGTATTTCATTGAGCTATAATATTTTATTTGTATTCATACGATTTTGTATCAATAGGAAACAATTTATTTTGGTTTTTATCAAAGTAATATTCATTAATGCCAACATTATATTTATTTAATAAATTTCTAGAACTATCTAAAAAAGTTTTCATTGCATTTTGGTCAGCAGAATTTGAATCTATTTTATTGAATTCCCACGATGGTACATTAATATAAATATATTTGTTGTTAACAAATTTTTTCCATGTCCACGACAATAGATAACCAGCTCGGTTAATATGTAATTTGTTTTGATTTTTGGTAAATTCCAAATAAGCTATTGCACCGCCATCAGTATTAATACCTCTCTGATTAGAAATAAAATTACCTAAAGAATAATAAACTACAGATTCTACATTATTAGAGCTATCTAATATGTTTTTATGCATTGGCTGGATGACATGTGGATGTGAACCTATCAAGTAATTAGCTCCATTTCTAATGCAAAAATTAGCAATCTCTATCTGGGATGTATTAGGCAATCTGTGATATTCCTCGCCCCAGTGAAAAAAGATTATTATTCCATCAGGATTGTAAGATTTAGCTAGTAAAATATCATCTCTGATTTCATTTGTATCGATAATATTAATTAATACACTAGATTTAGATATACCTACATTAGTACCATAAGTATAATTTAGCAAAGCTAATCTAATACTACCTTTTTGAATGATCAATGGATGATTTTTTTGAAAATCTTCATAATTTTTAAATGTTCCCGTATGGTTGATATATAGGCTATCTAGAACTTTTATTGTTCGCACTACTCCACTAACTCCTTTATCAAAACTATGATTATTGGCAGTTACTAAAATATCTATTGATGCGTCTTTCAGAGCTTTAGCGAAATCATCTGGTGCACTAAAAGCTGGGTAACCAGTGTAAGGTGGACCATTAAAGGTAGTTTCTAAATTTCCTATTACAAAATCCGCATAATTAAATAGAGGTAATAAATATTGAAAATTATCAGAATAATCATATGATTCTCCATTCCATGCGGAAGTAATTTGTGGACCATGTTGCATTATATCGCCGATAAATATTAATTTTAGAGTATCTTTATCTTGAGCATATGATGATACAAAGTTCAAAAATAAAACTAAAAAAAACAGATATTTTTTCATTACTATTTCAGTTAATTTATTCAACATCATAATTAAATGCTTTTTTTAAAATTTTCTCAAAATCCAAAGGCAAATAATGAATGTCATTCCAAGATTCTTCAATTGTTTTTAATGATGGTGCAGGTAATGGTGTTAAGTTAGCAAACAATGGTTTTTTAGAATAATATTCATCAGTAATTAATTGATTGACTACAGCTCTAACCTCATCTACTGTGCCAATGCATTCAAATGGCTTTGTCATTTTCAATCCTAATAATTCTTCTAAAGTATTTTTTAATTCTAAATTAGAGAAAATATCTTTACCAAAAATGTTTTCTAATTCATTATGATTAATATATGGAGCTAGCATTAGAGCTACAAATAAACATTTGGGACAATTACCACACCATTTATCATCTTTACTTCCTACATTACAGCTACGAAAAGCTGTAAAATACTGTGGGTAATGAGAGAACAATTTAGCTACCTGTAACTCATGTAATGGCCTAATAAAGCTAAAATATTCTATGTTATTATTCAAAAACATTTTTGTATAATATCTGAAATCGCTCTCGAAACTTATAGTTTTTGAATATTGATGATTTACATTACTATTAATGATAGTACTTTCATTAGCACTAAATTCGTTACTCAGAGCTATATATTTAGCTCCTATAATGTATGCACTCATCATACTATAGAAGGCAAGCATAGCACTAAAAGGTGTATGACCATTTAGGAAACCTTTTTTATTCAATTCTAATAGTGTAGGATCTATCTCACGGTGTATTTCTATTATATTAGCTCTAGGTATCATAGCTATGTCTATAATTCTTAATGTAGCGGCATTTGGATTTATTATTAATGGGATAACCTCAAAATCTGATTTTTTCAATAATTCTAATGTAACTATTGAATCTTTGCCGCCACCAATAGGTACTATTACTCTCCTTTCTTGTAAAGATCTGAAATTTTGTCTTGGCAAAGTATCAAAATTATTAATTTTAAAATGCAAGAATTCATCTATATTAACATTTATATTATTTTTATAAAAAAATTCTCCTTGTCCATTATAATAGAGATTTCTCCACCATTGAGACTGAAAATCATTGATAAAAGCAGGATATATATTTACAAGTCTCGAGCATGTAGCTTTCCAATAACTGATTAATTCAATCATACCAAGGTTAAATACAAATGAAGATAGCTCATACATATTAACTCTACGAGGATTTATCACATTGTTAAATTTCCAAGATGAGCTTGGCTTGAATGAATACTCTCCATTATCAAAATCAAACGAAATAGTTAAGCTATTATCGTCGATAGATATATTAAATTTATTGTAATTAAAAATAGGATATTTTTTTGATAATTCTATATAATTATTCATAATTTTTTTAGTTAATTTGTAAACTTTTTGGCATAATTTTTGTCAAAAATAATAAAAAATCTTCATAAAATGAATATGGAATATAAGCTAAAGATTAGAAGAAATGACATAGAGCCTGCTGTAGGTAGATTGTTAATAGCAGAGCCCACTACTTATGATTATTTTTTTAGTAGATCAGTAGTATTATTACTAAGCAATAATAAAGATGGAGCCGAAGGGGTAATAATTAATAAAAAACTCAATAATAATCTAAAAAGTTTAATCTTAAAATCAAAATTTAATATAGATTCACCAGTATATTTAGGCGGACCAGTTAAAGAAAATAAAATTTTTGTTTTACACAGATTGGGAGAGATAGTTCCTAATAGTTTAGAAATAATTCCAGGACTATGGTGGGGTGGCGAAACTAGAGCATTATATGATTTGATTAATAGCGGCATTGCCAATGATAATAATCTTAGAATTTTTCAAGGTTATAGCTCTTGGGCACCTATGCAGCTGAAAGAAGAAATGAAAAAAAATTATTGGGCTGTTACAGAGCTTCAAATAGACGAAATCTTTGAAATGCCAATAAAATATATGTGGAATAAATGTGTAGAAAAATTAGGTGCAGATTATGAATTCTGGCAACATATTCCAGAAAATCCAACTTTAAATTAAACTAAATGGTTCTATAACGTTTTATATGGGCAAAGATTAAAAAAGAGTAATTTTATAAAAATAAATATTAACCACAAAGTTCTCAAAGAAGGCACAAAGAACACAGAGATTGATGTCTGAACTGGGATTTGCGGGATTAAAGGATTTTGGGATTTTGTTTTTCAGGGCTAAAGCCCATAGTTTTTTTATGCCATACCCTGACCTAAAGGTCAGGGTTAATAGTCTACTCTTTGTGAACTTTGTGTAGTATCTTTGTGCCCTTTGTGGTAAAATAATTTACCCACAATAAACGTTATAGAACCAACTAAATAATTGTTTAAACTTAGAATTTATTTTTTAAACTATAATACTCATTCAACATTCTTTATGTTTCATTACATTTACATTTCATCATAATCTTTGATTAAATAGAAATATTTTTTAATATTATTTTCCCCTATTGGCTTTTAAAAAATCATTAATTTTGATAAAAAATGTCTTTAGCTAATTTGTTATTGAGAATAATAGGATGGAGAGTGATAACAGATGAAGATATTAGCAAATATGACAAAGCTGTTCTCATCATGTCGCCGCATACTTCAAATAACGACTTTATCATTGGATGGTTAGCACTAAAAAAATTAAATGTAAAAGCAAAATTTCTTATTAAAAAAGAATTATTTGTTTTCCCATTATCTATAATATTAAAATCTTTAGGAGCTTTACCTGTAGATAGAAAAAATCCCAAAAACTTACCAATAGAATTAATAAAGATAATAAATGAATCGTCTAAGATGTGGCTAATAATAACACCAGAAGGTACTAGAAAACCCGTCCATCATTGGAAAAAAGGATTTTATTATATAGCTCAGAAAGCTGATATACCCATAATTCCTTCTTTTTTAGATTATGACAAAAAAGAAGCTCATGTTTTGCCTGCTGTCTACCCAACTGGAGATTATGACAATGATATGCTACCATTTATTGAAATCTTAAAGGATGTCATTCCAAAAAATAAAGGTAATTTTGTCTTACCTAAAAAATAAATGATGCGAGAAAGTAATTTTGTAGCTTTATTTAGATATCCTAAAGACTGGATCGATGATCTCATAAATGAAATTAATCAAGCAAAAAATCGGATATATATTGAGATATACAGATTTGTGAATGATCCAACAGGTATCAGAGTTAGAGACGCATTAGTAGAAAAAGTAAAAGAAAAAGTAAAAGTTTATGTACTTGTAGATAGTTATGGTGCTAAATCTGATACGAATTTTTTCAAACCTTTATTAGATGCGGGAGGAATGGTACGTTTCTTTACACCTATTCCTATTTCATTAGCTATTTTTTCAGAAGCTCACCGTAGAAATCATAGAAAAATTATCATAATTGACCAGATATCTTACTTGGGTTCAGCGAATATTTCTAACTATTCTCTTGGATGGAGAGAAAGCATTTTTAAGTTTAATGATCCCAAATTAGCTAATAGATTAATCTACTTTGTAAAACTAAATTTCAAACATTATAAAACATATACTTTTAATCAAAAAAAATTCCATAGTATTCATAATGTAAATGGTATGGAGCTGATACGTGATATACCATCCATTTGGAAACAACGTGTTAGAAAAAAACTTAATTGGCTCATAGATAATGCTAATAAATCTATTAAAATAGCAACACCATATTTTCTACCTATGGGTTCTACTATTGATGCATTGATAGATGCTACTACACGTGGAGTTTATACTGAAATTTATTTACCTTTCAGAAGTGATGTTAACTCTATGGACGTCCTTAGAAATTATTATTTAGGAAAATTGTGGAAAGCTGATATAAAAATATTTTTTTATTTACCCACTAATTTACACGCCAAATTACTTTTGATAGATAATGAAAAATATATGATAGGTAGTAGTAATTATGACTATAGAAGCTATCTGTATATGCACGAAATTAATATGCTCGCAAAGGATCCAGTGGTAGTAAATGAATTGAATAAATATTTCGATGAATTGAAGCAAGATAGCAATGAGTTTGATTATGATAGATGGCGAGAGAGACCTATGTTAGATAAATTAATAGAAAAAATCTTAATCCCTTTTAGATTTTTATTTTAATTTTTAGGTTCTATAACGTTTTGTATAGGTAAATATTGAAAAAGAGTAATTTTATAAAAAAGATTTTTATTTATTACTGGACAGTTAAATATTAACCACAAAGTTATCAAAGAATGCACAAAGAACAAAGAGAATGATAGAAATTTACCCCGTGAGATAACTACTATTATATTTTGAATGTATCTTTTATTTTATATCTCACAGGGTAAATTGTCTGAACCATGATTTGTGGAATTAAAGGATTTTGGGATTGAATTTCTTATTTGTGCTTATTTGTGCTCATTTGTGTGCATTTGTGGACTAATTTACAACTAATATCCTACTAAACTCCTTATCTCATCACTAATCACTTATCACTAATCACTAACCACTAATAAACTTATCAACTTTAATTTATACTTGGTGCCCTTTGTGGTAAAATAATTTATCCACAATAAACGTTATAGAACCAATTTTTTATTTCTCTAAAATATTGTAATTTTGACAGATTTTTGATTAGATTTTTGTAACTACTTCAAAAAAAAAGATTATTTTTAAAAAAATTATGAAAAAATTTATTTTATTGCTTTACATATCATCATTTACAATAGCATTATTTTCTCAAAATCTTAGTTCTAATAATTCTAAAGCTATAAAATATTATAATAAAGGAATAAAACTTTATGAGAATTACGAAAGTTTAAATGCTATAAACAAATTCAAAAAAGCTTTAGATATAGATCCTCAATTTATTGAGGCACATCTATTGGTAGCTCAAATATATAGCGATTTAGAAATATATGATTCATCTATAGTATATTACAAAAAAGCTATTGATATTGATAAAGATTTTTTTCCAAATGCATATATGATAATTGCAAAAATTAGTTATATGACAGGTAAATATTCTGATGCTGTGAGCTATCAAGAGCTATATTATCATCATCCCAAATTATCAGATTTTCAAAAAGTTAAAGCTGAATTAGATTTAGATTTATATCGTGGAGCATTAGAACTATATAATAATCCTGTCCCTTTCATTCCAGTTAATTTAGGTAATAATGTTAATTCTAGTTATTCAGAATATTCACCTGCATTGACTATCGATGATAGTACAATAATCTTTACTAGAAAATTACCAGGAATTGATAACAAAATTGAGCAAGAAGATTTTTTCCAAAGTAATAAATTAAAAAATGGACAATGGTCTAAAGCAGAACCTCTGCAAGGAGAATTGAACACTAACAATAATGAAGGAGCTCACACAATATCTGCTGATGGTAAAATAATATATTTCACAGCATGTAATAGAAGTGATGGTTATGGTAGTTGTGATATTTATAGAAGCTATAAAAGAGGCAATATATGGACAAAAGCAGAAAATGTAAAAGAACTAAATTCTGAAACCTGGGATAGTCAGCCGAGTTTATCAGCTGATGGTAAAACAATTTATTTTGCTTCAGCTAGAAGTGGCAATATGGATATATATGAATCACAATTATTAGATAATAATAAATGGAGTAAACCTACAAGATTACCTAAAAATATTAATACAGCTAAATCTGAGTTGACACCATTTATACATCCTGATGGTAAAACATTATTTTTCGCTTCAGATGGACATGGTGGTATGGGGAAATATGATATTTTTTATACTCAAAAAATCAATGATACTTTGTGGACAAACCCAATAAATATTGGCTATCCTATAAATACAAAGGATGATGATGCTTTTTTATTTGTAAATGCTAATGGTAATAAAGCATTTTTTGCTTCAGAAATGTCAGGTGGATTTGGTGGCTACGATATTTATATGTTTGAGCTACCTAAAAATATAATTTCTAATCCTGTTACATACTTCAAAGGGTTAGTACTAGACATTAACAATAATACTCCAATAACCGATGCTGTAGCAGAATTATTCTCTTTAAATGATGGTTCATTAAAAGGAAAAGCAAAAACAGATTATGATGGCACATTCATATTACCCTTGCCTACTGGTACTACTTATGCTCTCAATGTAAGTGCAGAGAATTATCTTTTTTATAGTGAACATATAGAACTCTTGGAGACCAGAGATTCTTTGCATCCATTTATTAAATACATTTATCTGAAACCTATTCAAAAAGACCAAACTATGGTACTTAATAATATTTTATTCGATTTTGATAAATCAACATTAAGGCCTGAATCATATGTAGAATTAGAAAAATTATATAAATTATTAATAGAAAATCCTAATTTAATTATTGAAATCGGTGGACATACAGATAATAAAGGGACTAAAGAATACAATCTAATACTTAGTGAAAAAAGAGCAAAAGCTGTTTTTGATTACTTGGTTAGCAAAAATATTAATCCAAATAGGTTAAAATATAAAGGCTATGGAGATACCAAGCCAATTGCAGAAAATACTACAGAAGAAGGAAGACAATTAAATAGAAGGACTGAAATTAAAATAGTGAATAATTAATAAATTTAAAAAAGTATCTTAAATATAATTAAAATAAGGATTAGTATTAAAAAATAATCGTTATATTATATTAGGAATTATTTTCATTTCATTAATAAAATAAACATTAGCTAAAATTTAAATTTTAACAGTAATGTTATATTGATTCTTGAAATTTTTATAAATGTTTAAATTTAATAATGATATATAAATTTAAATAAATTACTATAAATACTTTTCAAATAATAACTTACAAGACAAATTAATAAAAATTAAATTTTCAAAAAATATTTTCATTAAATATTCATTAATAAAGAAGTTAAGCATAAAAATATTATTAATTACATATCATTAATTAATTTAAACAAAAATTATATGATTATGATTTAGTAAAGTGTTTAATGTCAGACAGATAAAGAATATATTAAAAGTTTTAAAATATTTTTTATTACTTCCTATCCTCTACCCTATCTGCATAGTATTTCACAAGTATTTGTTATTAATCAATATAATTTATTAAAAACATCTCCAGTTTTACCTATTTCTATAGCATTTTTTAGTTCATTATCTATATCATAAATATTATAATAATAGCCACTAATACCATACAAATAGCGAGCTATAGATGCTTTTAGCACAGTTTGAATAAAATTTTTAGATTTTTCTAGTTCAGTACTATCTATTTCTATATCGTTATTTTTAGCATAATTCAAAAAATCATTAAACAAATTATCTGTAATTACATATTTTTCTCTAAAAATTTCTTTATTAGGATAGTTTTTAAGTAATTGGCTTCTAATATTACTCATCTTATCGATAGCGAACATATTGTATATATTTTTTCTAACCAATTGATTAGTAAGTTTAAAATTCATAGATGTATCTAATGGTATAAAAACATCGGGCATAATACCGCCACCGCCATAAACTATTCGTTTTTTTAATAATGTTAAATATTTTAATGAATCTGGGAAATGAATAGAATCTGGATGCATAAGTTCACCTTTTTTCAGACGTTTTTCAATATCTTTGTAGTATTCATCGCTATTTTCATAAGGTTTTTGTATACATCTACCTGTTGGAGTATAATATTTAGCTACAGTAAGTCTGATCAAAGAGCCGTCATTCAAATAATATGGATTTTGAACTAATCCTTTACCAAAGGTACGTCTTCCCATAATGATAGCTCTATCCCAATCTTGCAGAGCACCAGCTACGATTTCGCTAGCAGAAGCGCTACGTTCATCTACAAGTACAATAAGTTTCCCTTTTTCATAATCTCCCCTAATAGTAGAATTATACTTATTTTCTGGCATACTTCTTCCTTTAGTGTACACAATCAACTTACCAGCATCTAAAAATTCATCAGCTAATTGCACTGCTGTAGCTAAAAATCCACCACCATTACCACGAAGATCGAGAACCAAAAAATCAATATTGTTTTGTTTTAATTCATTAATATTAGTTTTAAATTCTTCAATAGTCGTACGAGAAAATCTATCTATTTTAATATAGGCTACTCCAGGCTCAATCATATAAGCAGCATTTATAGAATTGAGAGGAATCTTATCACGAATAATTGTGAAGTCAATGAAATCACTTTTGCCAGGACGTTTTATAGTTATTTTAGCAGAAGTACCTTTAGGTCCTCTGAGTTTTTTAGTTACATATTCATTAGTTACGAAATCTCCACAAGCTATAGAATCATTTATTTTTATGATTTTATCACCGGGAAAAACACCCACCATCTCAGCAGGACCACCAGCTATAACTTCGATGATATTTATAGTATCTCTTATAATCTGAAATGTAACTCCGATACCCTCGAAACTCCCTAATAATGGTTCCTCTACTGCTTTTACGTCTTTAGCTGATATATAAACACTATGAGGATCTAATGCTGATAACATACCTTTAATAGCTTCTTCAGTCAATATTGGAATATTTACAGTATCTACATAGTTTTTATTTAATACATTTAGTACTTGAGTAAATTTTTCAATTTGTGATGATATCTCATCTACGGAAGGTTTTTGATTTACTTTTTGACTAAATAAATTGCTACAAATAATAATAATAATAGCACTTAAAAATAGTTTTTTCATAACCTATTGTATCATTTATTTTAAACTAATTACAAAGATAAAATTTTATTTTATCTTCTTTACTATATTTTTTTTAATTTTATAAATTAATATTTAAAAAACTTCATTAATTGTATGGAAGATAATCTTTTTCATATTGTAGATAAAAATACTTTTTTACAAGCATTATTAGAAGCTACCTTTGTAGCCATTCTACCAATATGGGGTTATATCTTGCAGCATATTCCTTCTATTAATGAATTTTTAATTGGTGTAGTCCCGAGAGATTGGAATCAAATTTATGGTATTTTACTATTTCCAATGGTACATCTTGATTTGAGTCATTTACTAGGTAATGTATTAGCATTATACGTTTTATTAATATTATTAAAAAATTCATTTTCACCATATTTTTATAGAATTGTGTTATGTGGGTGGATTTTCCCAGGAATATTTATTTGGCTTGTAGGTAATAGTAATACTATGCATATCGGAGCAAGTGGATTAGTTTACCATTTAGCTTTTTTTATTTTTTGGATTGGTATAATGATTAGACAAAGAACTTTTATTGCTCAATCATTAATCGTTATATTTTTATATGGTGGATTTTTTTGGGGAATATTCCCATTATTTCCTGAAGTATCATGGGAAGGACATTTAGGCGGATTTATTTCTGGCACTATCCAAGCTTTAATATTATCCAAACCTTTATCGAAATTATATCCTAAAGAAGAAAATGACGACGATAATGATGATGAACCACTACCAGATTGGTATGAAGAGAATGACAATATTATAGATTTTAAATAATAGTTTTAAATTAGGCGTTTAATTAATAAAAAATTATTACCATGAATGCATTAGTAATAGCTACATTTCTTAAAAGTATCATTGATTTTGAATAAATTTCTACTTAATTTAGTTTTCTTTGTCAGCCACACAAAGAAAACTAAGAAAAGTCTTCGCATTACTAAAGCTTACTAATTATTGTATTAGGTATTCTTTTAATATAAAAAGCTGAAAAAGACTTTATTATCTAAACGATTATATTTCAAAAAAATATTATAAGTGCAAATAATTGTTATTTTTTAAGTAATTGTTTTTCACGGTTTTACTATTTTTATATTAAATAATTTATTTGATGTTTTACATGTTATGAAATAAATACCTGAGGAAAATGATGACATATTTATTTTACATTGATTGGAAAAAGGATTGTATTGCCCCATCTTTTTACCCAAAACATTATATATTGTTACTTCCTCAATACTTGATTTGGCTTGTATAATATAAGAATTATTTTCCAAATCTATTAATAAAACTGGTTTTTCATCTTCGTTTTCATTAATACTTGCAAATGGATAAAAACAACTATCATAATCGGGATTTATATATTATATCGGATCTTCCCCAGAATTGATAAACTTTTAATAGCTCAATAGCCCTGATGGTTATTGAGAAAATATATTTTTTTAATTATATGAATTTATTGTCTACATAAAATTAAAGCCAAATACACATTAACATTTACATATTTAGTCTAATATTTTTTAGGAAGATCTGCTAAAAAAAATAGACAATCTGATTTATAAACTTTATTACCTGACTGAAGAAGAAATAAAAATATTGAAAATGGTTAAATTTATTGACCAAATATTATTAGCATTACCATAGCACACGGTTTAAACCGTGTGCTATGGTAATGCTAATTTTAATATTTTTCATTAAGATCCATTATAGCAAATCTTCCCCAATGTGAGATTAATTTGAGCCAAGAATAAATTTTGTAGTTATTCTATTTTTACAAAATTTTTTTCAACATTTATAAACTAAACGCCAAATTCAATAATAGTTTAAAAAATAATGGTTTCGTAAATGTAAATTTCAGTATCTGGATCTTTCCATCCATAGTAGCCAATACCAGCTTTGTCTTGAGCACAATGACCGAGAAATTCTTCTAAGGTCCATCCAGTGTCAGTAGCGACTTGTGGTAAAAAGGTACCGCTACGCAATCCTTTTTTAATATAAATGCCATGTTTACCTAACTGAATTT
>ERZ773359.1402-NODE-1402-length-33420-cov-6.879994_pt1 | contig 33420 bp, 30 predicted proteins | sample MGYA00374955_ERZ773359 | MGnify/ENA primary metagenome ERZ773359 (study PRJEB29098, sample SAMN04486028) | biogas fermenter metagenome | study: EMG produced TPA metagenomics assembly of the Biogas fermentation microbial communities from Germany - Plant 4 DNA1...
TTTAAAAAAATGTTGAAGTACCTCTTTCGGCACCCCAACATTTATTATAGAACCATAAATCATGTATAGGTAAAGTACCCTTTGAGATTGAAGATAAGATTGCCATTTATGCAACAAGAGAGTTATATTTATTCCAAACGGATACTTTACATATCGAGGGTATCGAAGAAGATTTTGAACATTTTTTAAATCCAATGACACCAGGAAAAAATAAATTATAAATTTGGAGGTAAATAAATGGGAGTAAAATTTGATCCTAATAACGCCGTTATAAAACTCTGTATGAGCGGGATGAATTTCGAGGATAGCGGAAAGATTGAAGATGCCCTCATGATGTTTCATAAAGCATGGAATGAAGCAAAAGACGACTATGAAAGGTTTATTGCAGCTTACCATTTGGCTCGTCAACAAAAGAGTATTACAGACAAATTGAATTGGTTTGAGATATCTTTAAAGTGCGCACTAAATATAAACGATGAAAATGTTAAGAGTGCATACTCAACTTTATATCTAAACATTGCTGAATGTTTTGAAAAGTTGGGCGATCCTGATAAAGCCAAAAAATATTATGAACTATCAAATTCATATAAGGGTGCGCCTTCTGATGAAGGACCATTTTATCATGGAACAAAGGCAGATTTGCAGATTGGTGATTTACTGACAGCGGGTGGAAATTCAAACTACAAACCCGATCTTAAAATGAACCATATTTATTTCACTGCAAATATCCATGCGGCAGGACTTGCAGCAGCATTGGCAAAAGGAGAAGGAAGGGAACGCGTTTATATAGTTGAACCGACCGGTGAATTTGAATACGACCCAAATGTTACTGATAAGAAATTTCCTGGTAACTTAACGCGTTCATATCGATCAAAAGAACCTTTAAGAATTATCGGCGAAGCAACAGAGTGGGCGAAACTAACAAACAGGGAGAGGCAGGAATGGCGCGAAAATTTGGACAAGAACCAAGGGAAGATTATAAACTGATCTAATTTTGATAAAAAAACATGGCTTTTATCCGTTCGTTTGATGCAGGCGCCTGCGGAGTTGGTTTTAAGATCTGGAGTACGAGGACCGATATCAATGCTCCTGTTTCAGGCGCTAAAATGGCATGCGTGATCCTGAAGCCCATAAACCTGGTAAAGGTGGCGGATTTGCTTTCACGGAACGAAAATGAATTGGCGGAATATATAAAAAATATTATCAGTTAAGGTGTACTCGATATCATGAAAAAGGCAAAATTGCTGTTTTGGAATACTTCTTTGAACAAGTATAGCGTAAACGCCCTGCTTGGAGCTTTAGAGAATTCATGCGAATTATTCGATATTATCGATATAGGTTTTTTTACGAAACCTGCCGATATTTATGCAGATATAGACGATTTGAAAAAGCATGAAATAATCATAGCGGCTTTTTCATTCTTTACCCCGCAGATATGGAATGTACATGATTTAATAACTCAACTTAAATCGATACGGAACGAGCTGAACATTATTTTTGTAGCCGGCGGGCCGCATGCGACGGGAGATCCTGTCAGAACTGTAACAAGACTTGGTTTCGATTATGCGTTGATAGGTGAAAGCGAAGTAACATTTCCGGCTTTTATCCTCAGAATTATAGAAAGGATGGACTTATCTGATTTAAAAGGAGTTTGTTATAAAGATCAAGATGGAAATATAGTCAATACAGGTCAGAGCGATCCGGTAGATATTACGAAATTTACGCCGATATCACTAAGATTCGGGCGAATTGGCCCTATTGAAATAACGAGGGGCTGTCCGTATGGCTGCTCGTTTTGCCAGACTGGACATATAATGGGAAGATGTACCCGTCATAGAACGACTGAACAGTTATTTGACATATTAAAAGCCATGAGAACTGAAAGGAACGCGAAAATATTCCGGGCAATAGCTCCTAATGCACTCTCATATGGCTCCGATAATGGATTAAATGTGAACCTTCCCGAGTTGGAAAAATTGTTGATTACTGTGAGAAAAGCGTTTGGTCCCGAATGCAGGATCTACCTGGGCACTTTCCCTTCCGAGGTAAGGCCGAATAATGTAACAAATGAATCAATGGGACTTTTAAAGAGGTTCGTTACTAACAATAATTTGATTATTGGTGCTCAATCCGGCAGCGACAGGATCCTGAAATCATCACATCGCGGGCATACTGTCGATGATGTTTACAACGCGGTCAGGATAGCAAGAAAACATGGCTTCATCGCAAATGTTGACTTTATATTTGGATTGCCGGGAGAAACCATTGAAGACGCAGAAATGACAATCAGGATGATGTCCGATCTTGCAGATATGGGCGCAAGGATCCATGCGCATACGTTTATGCCTTTGCCGCAGACCAGGTATGAACAGGCGCCTTATGGCAGGGTCAGGCAGCAAATCAGGGACAGGATAAGAGATTTGACACCTAAAGGCATTGTATACGGCAATTGGGAGGAACAGGAAAGGCTTTCTGAAAAAATCCACGCATACCTGGTGAACGGGATATTGTGATTTATCCTGAAAATACCTTGTACCGGCCGAAATCAACGCAAACACCGTTGTTGAAAAATCATTTTGCATCAGTTTCGGGTATCTTAGCAAACGAAATGAAAAAGGGGAGTGAAATTATTGATGGATACGTCAAGATTAAAAAGAAAAATAAATCCCATGCCCGAGGACATAAAAGAACGGCTGATAAAGGAAAACCTCATGGATGCTTATAGACGAAGACCTCCATATCAGCAGAATGATTACCTGGGTTGGATCCTGAAAGCAAAGAGACAGGAAACAAGAGAAAAACGCATAGCCCAAATGTTTGAAGAACTGCGGAGCGGTGACAAATATATGGGAATGGATTATCGCGCAAAATGAATCTCAATATCTACATAGTTGTCAGACGCGATCCAGCAGATGGTCTTAAGGTATTTATGGAAACCATAGGCGAATTGAAAGACCAACCACTGATCGCAGTTTCCAAAGTATGGAAGGACCTGTAAATTCTTTATACTTTTTTGAGAATTGAGTTATGGTTGCAGTTAAAAAAGGATCGAAAATAATTATTTAATACTTGTAGATTTTTTCAAAATTTTTCAAGTCTTTCAACCAAATGATTATAACTTTCAATTCTAAATCTTCGACTTACGATAGAATATTGCATCGAGTTTGCAATGAAATGTGATTTTGATACAGGATAATTTCTTAAGAGTAAAATTTAAGATCCTGTTTTTTATATGTTTTCGTTCATACCAAATAATAGAAATACATACTATTTATATATAATTGATAAATATCAAATAAATATCAATGTGGAAGGTGAATAAAGTTATGAAACTGAATATTAAGAGCTTTGCTTTAGGAGTAATCGTTACATTATTAGTCATAGCAGCAATTCAACCGGTTATTGCTGAAATAACAAGAAAACAGATAACTGTTGATACAGGTATTAATATTTATCTGAATGATATTAAATTGAATCCAAAAGATCCTAATGGAAATCCGGTAGATGTCTTTATTTATAACGGAACAACATATGTTCCGGTACGTGCAATTTCCGAAGCACTTAATGTAGCTGTTTTTTGGGACGGCAAAACGAGATCAGTATACTTAGGGAAACATGATACGAATGTACCTTCAGTAATGCTTTATGATCTTGACTATTTTAAAAAAGAAGTAGGTTTTGTGAAAGAAAAAAGCGTGATGGATAATGTAGGAAATATCTATAACAATGTTTTAAAAATATCAAATAGATATTCGAATTATACCATGGAGGAATACTTGATAAATGGAAAATATAGAAGACTAAAAGGTCGGTTTATTTTAGATTATAAAACAAGAAATACATACGAGAAAACTCAACTTCTTATATATGGAGATGACAGATTGATTTACACATCGCCTCAAATGGCTAGCGGAGCTTTCCCTATTGATTTCGACATAGATATTGAGGGTGTTATCAGGTTAATAATAGAAATGATTTATAATAAAGAAATGAATGGCCATGATAATTTTTACCTGGTAAATTGTGGGCTTTATCAATGATGGTCGTTTTATCAGTAGACTGTGTTCATGGGATGAAAATACATAGCCTGAAACTATAGTATGGAGTAACATTTATAAAATATCACCTATGAACGGAGGCAATCCAAATTATACTCTTAAAATGTTTCAATTGAATTATTGCAAGGAGATTCTGAGGATAGAAATAGAACTTTGTAAACCCCGTCATATTATGTTTGTGACGGGTGAAGATTGGTTTAATGATGTACGCGACATATTTGAATAAGATGGGGCAAATATGGTGTACAGATATGATAATGGATCAACTGCAAATATATATGTCTGTGAACGTCCGGAATTTAGACCCATATCAGAGATTTCTGAAAGTATTATAAACGAGATATACAGCGGACACCAATCAACTAACCAGAATATTAAACTACAATATATGAAGGGAAAAATGATGTGATGAGTAAGTTTAAGTAGAGAATAATCCTTATCGCTTCGTCATTTGATAATCAGACGCTGTCGGCCGTGGTCTGGCTGATATCAAACAATGTTGATATCAGCTGTTTCAGCATATTGCCTATAAAGATAGAAGATCAAGCCTTCCTGCAGGTCGAAAGGATTCTTCCCCCTCCGAGCATAGAAGAGTTTTATGTTGATATAGAGGACAAAAATGAAATTAACGCAGTAAAGAGTTCTTCCGGAATCATGAGGACTAATCTTCCCATGATTCCAAAGCTGTTCGAATGGAGATTATTAAAAGAAGGCGATGAATTATATATCAGGAACCAGGAAAAGGAGAAATCATTGGCCACAGTTATCGATGAAAGGTATGTAAACTATAAAGGCCAGAAAATGATTTATAACCAATGGGGCCAGGAAGTTACCGGTTGGTCATCGATATGTATATATGAATGGGCTGTAAAATCCGATTGCGAAAAAACACTGGACAGCTTAAGGAGAGAAAGACTTCAGGAGATGGAAAATGATAATTAACCGTCCTTCTTTATATACATCCGGCAATAAATATAGTCAGTCCGGAGATGAGGTTTTTTTAATCCTATATACCAGACAATACACATCGTTATTATGGATTAGAATATAACTGTTTCCTGTACCAAAACACTTCGCCTGCTTATCTTCCTGCATTTTATCCAGGTTATACCGGTGTTTTCGTATAGCGTCCTGCGGGTTGTCAGCTATGATGTAGAAACTTTGCAAATCTTTCGTTCTGATAATTTCAAAGGTTCTAATATCTATCACTCCCTTCAATTTGTTCATTATTATATATTCCGCGAGTTCCGTCGAATGTAAACCTGAAATAAATCATTTGTTCGAAATGTAAGAATAAATCTGCAGGAGAATCCATGACTGATTGGAAATCATTGATGCAATTAAAGATTCAATTACAGGATAAGGATAAAAGATCAGCTTGACTTGTTTGATAAGGATGTAAATACTTATGGAAACGGTGATTTAAATACACTTTGCTTTATTGATGAGATGATTTCAGCAGAAGGGAGTTCCTAGCCATTACACCCCTCCCCCTGGATGCAGGGAACCCCCTTGCTTTGTTTTTATATCATTTGCTGATTAACGATATCTTCACTGGCAGCCATAGCCTGAAGTGTCATGGTAAGAAGCTCATCCAGATCCCAGCCCAGTTGATTGGCACCACGTTCAATGATCTCTCTGGAGCAGCCTGCAGCAAAGCTTTTACTCTTGTATTTTTTCTTGAGTGATTTCAGATCCATGTCCTTAGTACTTTTTGAAGGCCGCATGAGAGCCGCCGCCCAAATAAGGCCTGTTAATTCATCGACAGCAAAGAGTACTTTCTCCATCTCATGTTCTGGAGCAACATCGATCGTAGTCCCGCATCCTACAGTAATCCCATATCCATGGGAAACAACGCTTTTAATGATATCTTCGCTTACACCGCCTTTGCGCAAGAGCTCCGGCGCCTTAAGACAGTGTTCATCCGGGTATAATTCAAAGTCGATATCATGGAGCAAACCAACGATTCCCCAATATTCCGCATCGTCCCCGTAACCTAATTCTTTGGCAAACCACTTCATAACTGCTTCGACTGTCAATGCATGCCGAATATGAAAGGGATCCTTGTTGTATTGTTTAAGTAATTCCAATGCATCCTCTCTTGTCATATGTTCCATCGTCAAACCTCCATTGTATAAAGTTATCATTGCTCTTCAGTCATGCTACTTTAGAATTGTATCATAAATCGGCAAAATTTTTCTAAGTCATACTGCCTAAATATGATATTAAAATATCCTCAATAGGAGGATATTTCGAAATCATTGTAACAACCATGAAAACTTGGCTCAATCCATTGCAATCGAGACAGGCGAGCTTCTCGATTTTCAATGGAAATACTATTTGCTTTTTAAATTATAAAATTTTACAGTAAGAATTGTAAAAAGAGCTTTGATGAATATAAATATTACAAGTTAATTTACTTTTCTTTAACCAATTTACCGGTCATATGTTCAATATCGATGGCAAAAAGTTTAACTTTGTCAATGAAACGTGCCAAATCCTCTTCGGCTTCTTCCTTTGTGGGGTAATATTTATAGGCAAGCTTACGCACCATATCCTCTGTAATTTTTCTGTCTTCGATAGTTTTTGCTCTGCCAAATACAATAACACTGGTGATATTCCATTCCCAATGGCCTTCCAGCTTAAAACCTTCGTCCCATGTGGTAAAACACACCTTGTCGCAATTCTTTATTGCATCAACTTTATGGCCTTCCCTGGCACCATGGAAAAAGATGCGATTATCTGTTTCATAATAGTAGAAATTAATTGGAAGAGAATATGGGTATCCATTATCCCCAATAACTGAGAATACTCCTCTCTTGGCTTCAGTTAATATCTTCTTGCACTTATCCTGGGAAACAGCCTGTTTGAACCTTCTCATTTCACGGAACATATGTTTCGCCGCCTTTATATATTGTATATTATTAATTGCTTAACGCATTTACCAGAAACAAAAATACATTATCCAAATTTCTACCCTTTTATATGCTGTTTGAAACAATTTAGGACAATCAAAGAAACATTTGTCTTTATATAAGGGGGTTCCTTTTGGAAGCTATTTCCGTTACAATGTTAATCAGCAGGAAGTTCTGTTCCGGCACTTTCATGGGTGGCGAGGTGTATTATAACAGATTTAATGGACAGTGTGCAGGAATATATTGACACATAAATATAAAAATTATACTATAAGCGCGTCCGGCAAGTAAAACGGTTTGGGGCAGTACCAAAGGCCGAGAGCATATAGAAAAGATTATAAAAAGCGAAGAGGGGAATTGATAACAGCATGGTACATAGAATAAAGTGCGGCAATGCGAATTGTTATATAGTATCGGATGGAGTTTCAGGTATATTGATCGATACCGGAACGTCGAAATACCTGGATACTGTTATTGAAGCCTGCAAGCCTTATAAGATCAAGTTTATTGTATTAACGCATGCTCATTTCGATCACGCAGAAAACGCTGCCGCATTATCTGAATTATTCAGGGTTCCAATTGGCATGCACCAGGATGATGTAGGTTTAATCGGGTCGTTTAATAATCAATCTATGTCAGCCAAAGCTTTTCTGGGAAAAATTATATTGTCTGCCACTAAAATAGCCTCAAAAAGAAAAATGAGAGAATTTGCCCCATTTGTTTTCTTGAAAGACGGGGATGACTTGACTGGATATGGCATTAAGGCAAAAGTTATTGGGCTTCCGGGCCATACGAAAGGTTCCATTGGTATAGATATTGATGAAAAAGAAGTAATAGTGGGCGATGCACTGATGAATATTTTTCAACCGACTGTTTCATTGTTGTATAACGACGAAAAGATGATGCTGAACAGCGCTAAAAAAATAGCAGAGCTTGGAGAGCGTACGGTTTATTTTGGCCATGGGAAGCCGCTGCAAAACAAGGTATGGGTGAAAGAAGGAGTATAAATCATTTTTAGACCACTGCGGCAATCGCTGATTAAAAACAACTAGTAATTGAGGAGAACGAATTCATGGCTGTTCAGCATGAAAAGAAAAGGGAGGCAATGTTTACCGGTGATGAAGCATATATTGGTATTGCATTTGCCGGTTAAGTATGCAATAATTTTCTTTAATTTGGAAGTATATTCCAAAGATTTAGTATTTCCATAAGAATGAAATTGAAGGGTAGTGGTGTTAGGGTTGAAGAAGAAGTTGACCTTGTATGGCTTTAATAACCTTACAAAATCTCTCAGCTTTAATATCTACGATGTATGCTATGCTGAAAGTGAAAGAGAAAAGAATGATTATATTGAGTATATAGACGAGCAATATAATTCAGATAGATTAACATATATTCTGTGCAAGGTTGCGGAAATAATCGGAGCCAATATCCTTAATATATCCAAGCAGGATTACAAACCCCAGGGGGCTTCTGTAAACATCCTGATAGCAGAAGAAGAACTGCCACCCGGTGAAATTGACGAATCCTGCAATCAAGGCAAGTTACACGGCAAGTCAATGCAGAGCGAAACCGTGCATGCCCATTTGGATAAAAGTCATATAACCGTTCACACATTTCCTGAGTACCATCCTCACAATGATATTTCCACCTTTCGGGTGGACATTGATGTATCTACCTGCGGCAAGATCTCTCCTTTAAACGCGTTAAATTTTCTGATTGACAGTTTTGACTCGGACATAATAACCATAGACTATCGTGTGCGAGGTTTCACCCGTGACGTACATGGAAAAAAATATTTTATTGACCATGATATTAAGTCAATACAGGATTATATTGCTGAAAAGACTTTAAAAAAATATGATGCAGTTGATGTGAATGTATATCAGTCCAATACATTCCATACGAAAATGCTTATAAAAGAGATTGAACTGCAAAATTACCTTTTCAACCAGGATGTATATGAGGTGTCTCCCAAAAAAAGACTTGAAATAACAGACAGACTTCGGAAAGAAATGATTGAGATCTTTAGTGGGATGAATATCTACAACTCGTAGAAGACCGCAAATCAGATCAGGATATGCGCCTATACTTACATATGGGATTTTAAAATAATCCAACTTACTATGGTAATGACGAGCTCATTTAAGAAAACAGTTGAGCCGGCTCATAGCCGCTAATAGCCGAAGTATACCGGTAATGGCAGACGAAGCTTACAATATCGTTTTTATTTTGAAGATTATTTACTTGTATATACCCTGGAAACCTGCGCGGATACGAGAATAGGTCAGTAAACATAAAGCTGGAGTAAAATTATTGAGCAAATATTTACGTAAAAGACGCAGGGAATCGGCCTATGAGTGTTCATGATATGAAACGGAAAATATTCTTGTCATGGAGGAACAATGGATAATATGGATTTATGGTTCACCGAATACAACACAGAGAATGCCCGTTTTTCCATCCGGGTTGATAAGCATGTTATAAGCCGGAAAAGTGAGTTTCAGCGCATAGACGTATTTGATTCCTACACTTTTGGCAGGATGTTAGTGATTGATGGTTTTTTGATGCTTACCGAAAAGGACGAATTTATATATCACGAGATGATGACACATGTACCTATGGCGGTAAATCCGAAAATCAGCGATGTTCTTGTTATCGGAGCCGGCGACGGCGGAGTTGTAAGAGAGCTTACAAAATATGATTCGATACAACGAATCGATATGGTAGAAATAGATAAAACGGTAGTGGATGTCTGCAGGGAGTATTTGCCACAAACAGCCTGCAAACTGGATGATCCGCGGGTACATATATATTATGAGGACGGCTTTGATTTTGTCAAAAGAAAATCCAATGAATACGATTTGATAATAGTAGACTCAACAGATCCCGTCGGACCGGGAGAGGATCTGTTCACCAGGGAGTTTTACGATAATTGCTTTAAAGCATTAAATGCATCGGGTATCCTGGTAAATCAGCATGAAAGCCCTTATTATCCGGATGATGCGCTGGCAATGCAAAAAGCTCATAAGCATATAAAATCGGTTTTTCCCATTTCCCTGGTTTACCAGGCTCACATACCTACCTATCCGTCAGGCCACTGGCTTTTTGGATTCGCGTCAAAAGGCCTTGACCCGATAGCCGATTTAAAGCCGGGTTGGGACTTACTTGGATTAAAAACAAGGTATTACAATACGGAACTTCACAAGGGATGTTTCGCTCTTCCCACATATGTTAAGGAACTCCTGGAAAACACCTGACCCGAATCAGGGACAGTCATCCTGCCAGTAGGACAACTGTCCTCAAATATATTTATTAATGAACTAAATTTTTAAAAGGAGTTAAACTCCTTTTCTTATACTGCCTTTAATCCGATACTTCAAGCGAAATTAGAGAGCAGATTGGAATATTTATTTCAAAAATTAACAATATAAATCATACGACCTGGAAGATATAAAACTTAAGGTATTCTGTTTCCGGAACATTCCACAGAATAGGATGATCCGGGGCTTGCTGACGTGCTTCAATCTGCCTGAGGGATACGGAGGCATCCTTTGCAGCGCTTGCCAATGTTTTACGGAATAATTCATCGGTCATGAAATGGCTGCAGCTGCAAGTGGCCAAATATCCGCCCCTGGGCAAAAGCTTCATGGCTTTTAAATTTATCTCTTTATATCCGCGGGCAGCACCCTGGACCGTCTTGCGGGATTTGGTAAAGGCCGGCGGGTCAAGTATGATAAAATCATAGTCCCGGCATTTCCGGTCTGCCAGCCCGGTCAGCAGGTCAAATACGTCCTCGCATATAAAATCCATTTTCCCGTCCAGTCCGTTACGTACGGCATTTTCCTTTGCCATGTCTATTGCTGACTGTGAGACATCCACACATGTCACATGCTCCGCTCCACCCAACGCCGCATTAAGACCGAAAGAACCGGTGTGGGTAAAGCAGTCCAGTACCCGCTTACCCCTGGCAATCCGGGCAACAGCGGCGCGGTTATACTTCTGATCCAGGAAAAAGCCGGTTTTCTGCCCGTTTTCCACATCTACCAGATAATATATGCCATTTTCACATATTTCAGTTACGGCTGATCCTGGCACAGGTATGCCGTCAGACCGGTACCAGCCTTTATACTCAGGCAAAATTTCCAATGCCCGCAGGGAGATGTCATTGCGCTCATATATGCCGGTGATGTTTTCGCCCATTTCAGTAAGCACATCCCAAAGGGCACGGTAAACAGTATCTTTGACAAGTTCCATACCAAGGCAGGCAATCTGCACCGACAGGATACTGCCATAGCGATCCACTGTAAGCCCCGGCATCTGATCAGCCTCACCATGGACCAGGCGGCAACAGGCAAAGTCTGAACCCGGCATGACTGTCTTGCGGTAACTTACGGCATACTCCACACGGCGGCGCCAAAATCGAGAGTCAAATATATCGTTGGCGTTGCGTGAAATAAGCCGGACGGTAATCTTGCTGGCATTGTTGTAAAAGCCCGTACCCATAAAGGCGTTTCCTGCAAATACATCAACCAGTCCGCCGTTTTGGAGGATGCCTTCTGTTTTAATAATCTCTTCTCCATATATCCATGGATGCCCGTTTTTTACATTTCGTTCAGCCTTTGGGGATATTATGACTTTGGGATAATGCCGTTCCTGTTTCATCTAAAGTAACCTTTCAAAATAGTTTTTTACCGCGCTGATTGTATCACATTTCTATTAGGCCTTCAACGTGGTTATTCATCACCGATTCTGAATATGTTACGGATGTTATGATAAATATTGAAGGCTGGAGAATTCGTTAAAATATATTAATAATTTAGTTGATTTCGTATATGGCAATGTATCTCGATTTTGCCAAGTGAAAGGTTTTTACGGCAAAAAACAGGATAAACCAGCCTGACGTGATCCATCTGTTTTATAGTATAATTGTGTAATAAAAACTAAATAACAAATTTCCTGATATGGTTGGAGACTGAAACCAAATAAAATGGTTCGGTTATTCCGTAAATATAGTTAATCAGAAACGGGGTGTGCCATGAGTTTATATGACAAAGTCAGCACGGGGTTAAAAGGTTTTGATGAGGTTATCGATCATTTGCGATTTGGAGATAACGTAGTATGGCAGGTGGATTCTGTTTCAGACTACAAAAAAATGGTTGGGCATTTTGTGGAGAGCGCAGGAACAGAAAATGTGAGCCTGGTATATATCCGTTTTGCCAATCATGAACCCCTGCTGGATTCCGGCCTGGGCATTGAGACTTATCATGTTGACGCGAGAAAAGGCTTTGAAAGTTTCGCCATAGATGTACACAATCTAATTAAAGGAAAAGGGAAAAGGGTATTCTATGTTTTTGACTGCTTGACTGATTTATTGGAATACTGGCATTCGGATTTGATGACCGGCAATTTCTTTAAAGCTACCTGTCCATATCTATATGAGTTGGATACAGTCGCATATTTCGCCATTAAACGAAATTTTCATACCTACAATACCATTGCTGGCATTCGTGAAACCACCCAGCTTCTTTTGGATTTATACCATATAAATGAGAAAACCTATATTCATCCCCTTAAGGTATGGCAGCGCTATTCACCCACAATGTTTTTTCCTCATCTGATACAGGGCGAGGAAGCTATTTGCATCACTTCCAGTTCTGATGCTTCTGAACTGTTTAACAGCATTAATCGCGGTGAAATAAGGCTGGATTATTGGAATACTATTTTTAACGATGCAAAAAAAATGTTAAGCGCACCTTTAAGCCAACAGGAAGAAGTAAAAAGAAAGCTCATGTATATGCTTATTGGCAGCGACTCCCGGATGTTTCAGCTTTGCGACAAGTATTTTACCTTAAAAGATATTCTCACCATCGCATCCAGGGAAATCGGCACCGGCTTTATCGGTGGTAAAAGCGTCGGAATGCTGTTGGCCAGAAAAATATTGGAGGTCGAAGGCGGTGACCGCTTTGCATCTTTCCTGGAACCCCATGATTCCTTTTTCATAGGTTCCGATGTTTTTTTACACATATATTGTCCAAAACGGCTGGTGGAGGCTTCGTACCAGGCAAAAAACGCCTGAGGGCTATTATAAGTATGCGGCGGAGCTTAAAGAAAAGCTTTTGCACGGCTCATTTCCCAAGGATATTCAGGAGCAGTTTATTCAAATGCTGGAATACTTCGGCCAGTCTCCTATTATAATACGTTCCAGTTCCCTGCTTGAAGATAATTTCGGAAATGCCTTTGCCGGTAAATATGAAAGTGTTTTCTGCGTAAATCAGGGAACGCCGCAGGAGCGTTATGAAGCCTTTGAACAGGCCGTACGCATTGTATATGCAAGCACCATGAACGAAGACGCGTTAAACTACCGGATGAACCGGGGACTGGCACAACATGATGAGCAAATGGCCATATTGGTACAACGCGTGTCAGGAGACAGGCATGGAGATTGGTTTTTCCCTCATATCGCCGGTGTAGGAAATTCCACCAACCTTTATGTCTGGGATGGAAGTATTGATATGAATGCGGGAATGCTTCGTCTTGTGCTGGGGCTAGGTACCAGAGCGGTAGACAGGACGGACGGAGATTACGTGAAGATAGTTTGCCTTGACAATCCACTTCGAATTCCGCCAATGAACTACGAAGATCAGAAAAAATTCTCCCAGCATCGATTGGATCTTCTTTCCCTTAAAGATAATACCCTGGAAAGTAAAGACTTGGATGAGGTTTTATCAATCCCTTTAAAAACAGATAAAGACCTGTTTGTAAGTCCCGACTATGCCGCTTTGGACCGTATACGGGAACTGGGATACAGAGATTATAAAACACCCTATTTATTAGATTTTAAAAAGCTTTTAAAGGATACGAAATTTGCTGTGATAATGAAAGAAATATTGGCTCTGCTTTCAAAAGCATACGATTATCCTGTCGATATAGAATTTACGGCTAACTTCAATAAGGATAACGGCTTTAAAATAAACCTCCTGCAATGTCGTCCGCTGCAGACCAGGGGCTTGGGCAAAACAGTCAAGATACCGGAATTAAAGGATGCGAAAGATTGCTTCTTCTCAAGTAGAGGCAACTTCATGGGCGGAAGCGTGCGCCTGCCCATTGATTATGTCGTGTTTATCAGCGCGAACGCATACTTAAAACTGAGCGAACAGGAAAAATATGAGATTGCCAGAACGATTGGCTTGATTAACAGCCAGATGAAGGGTAAAAATGCCATGTTGACAGGCCCCGGCAGGTGGGGGAGCACTACGCCATCCCTTGGTGTACCGGTGCATTTTACAGAGTTATGCAATATGAAGGTCCTCTGTGAATACTCCTCCAAAAAAGAAGGATTCATGCCGGAACTATCCTATGGCAGCCATTTCTTTCAGGATATTGTTGAATCGGAGATCTTTTATGTTGCTATTTTTGACGGATATAAAGATGTGATCTTTAACCCTGAACATATTTTGCATAAAGAAAACTTGCTGACTTCGTTCCTTCCCTCAGGACACAAGTTTAAAGATGTGATCCATATTGCGCATACCAGCGGTATGGAGATATACTCCGATATTGTCACACAAAAACTTTTATGCAGGTAAACTTAAAAAATTATATTAATATGAAATTTAAAATGATATTAAGATTGATATTTTAATCAATGGGAAATTCAAAAACATTTTGATATAATTGAGTGAAAACAATTTATGAATTATAAATCCGGGGAGGATAGATATGAAAAAGATAAAAATCGCAGATGGAATACACATGCTTACTATGAATGTTGAAGACATACTGTTTGAGGGAATATGGGAGATTGCAAACGGAGTTACTCTTAATTCCTATATAGTTCAGGGGGAAAAGACTGCGATAATCGATGGCGTAATTAATTGGGATGGGGTACCTGAAATCCTTTACAACAACCTGCAGGAAATAAATGTCGATCCAAATAATATTGACTATTTGATAGTTAATCATATGGAGCCGGATCATTCAGGCTGGATTTCAAACTTCCGGAAGGTCAAGGATGATTTTACAATAATATGTACCGATAAAGCCGCAAAAATGGTGGCTTCCTTCTATGGTGAAGACAAGATAAGGGTCGTAAAGGAAGGAGATACACTGGATCTTGGAAAGGGCAAGGTATTGAGTTTCCATCCGGTACCAAACGTTCACTGGCCGGATACCATGTACACTTATGAAAAAGATACAAAGACCCTGTTCTCATGTGATATGTTCGGAGCATTTGGCAGGATGGGAGAACATTGTTTTGATGATGAGCTGACACCGGAAGAGGTAGAATTCTTTGAATCCGAAGGAATAAGGTATTTTTCCAATGTAATGGCAACCTTCACGCCCAGCCTTAAAAAGGCGATTGAAAAGGCAAAATCTTTGGAGATAAATATTATAGCGCCCGGCCATGGTCCCGTTTACAGGAAAGATCCTCAAAAAATCATGGATGACTATATAAGGTTCTCACAATATGCAGAAGGAGCAGGTAAGAATGAAATTACCATATTGTGGGGATCTATGTATGGCATGACAGCAAAAGCGCTGGATTACGCTGAAGAAATACTTAAAAGGGAAGGCATTAAATACAACAAGCTGAAGATGCCTATAACAAGCGAAAGTGATATGGTTGCTACTGTTTTTAAGTCTGCCGGAATAATCATTGCGGCTCCGACTTATGAATACAAGCTCTTTCCACCTGTTGCGGCAGCATTGAATGAACTTGGCAGAAAGAGGATTTCGGGTAAGACAGCATTCAGATTCGGGTCATATGGATGGTCCGGCGGTGCGGAAAATGAACTGAAAGATATAATTGAAAGAAATAAGATGAAGTGGGATTTTGTTGAATCAGTCGAGTTCGAGGGTGCGCCGAAAAAAGAAGATCTTATAAAATTGGAGCCCAAAATACTTGAGCTTATAGCTAAAATGAAGGAAAAGATAGTAGAATGATTTAAACCAGGGGACAGTTACTTATTAATTTGGATAATAACTGTCCCCTTTTGGCTTACTACTCTTGTTCGAGTATGCCGCTGAATCCCTTAAAAAATAAGATGCTTACGGTCTTTGATATTTCTTCGATAGACTGGCGGCGATCAGAATTGAACCATTGTTGATAAACGGCGATCATGCCTGTAATTGCATACCCCAGAACAATATCAGCCGTCATATCATCAATTTCTATTTGTGACAGTAGAGCTTCTTTGGTTTTTGCCTTAAGCATGGTAACGATTTTGCTAACAAGGCTTAGATTCGCGTGCATTGAGAGAAGGTGGCCATAAAAATCCAAATCTGTATTGATGATGGCTGTCAGTCTTTCAAATATGCGAGAGGGATCATTTAAGTCCCGCTTAAGGTCAATATCGCCAAGAACCGATTCGAAGGCGAGAACGATTTCGTTTTCGATTTCATCAACCACCTGGTGAATGCCCGAATAATAATTGTAAAAAGTCTTCCGGTTTATATCCGCTAAATCTGCGATATCGCGGATCGTTATATCGTTGATATTCTTTTGAGAAAGCAATTCTGCCAATGCGTTCCGGATCGCTTTTTTTGTTTTTCGTGTGCGTCTGTCAATCGTTTTCTTTACTTCCATATCTTAAACCTCTTCATTTTCACCTTAAGATGTTACTTTTGCCACACTATTTGCATAAATGTGGTATTTACCGCCTTACTAGAAGTATTTGACCATTGTTGCCTTCAACGTTTTTAATTATAATAAACATATGTGGTAAAAGTCAAATATTTGAGATAAGTCAAAATATAGAATAAATTATCCAACTGGATTAGGGGGGGATTGCATTTTCTCTGGGTGTAATATATCAAGCTGTGAAAATGACAATTCTGTAATTACGGTACAGAATGAATAATTTTAGCGGAGGGACCAGTATGGCAAATAAGACATTGAAAGAACAGGCAACAAGTATTATTGGGAACGCGGTTCTTGATTACCTGGATAAAGACCCGGACACAAGCATTCCAAAGTTAATGAAATGGTGGGACAAATTTGACCGTGATAACTTCTATGAAGTACAACGAAATGTGATCCGTAAAGTTGTCGAAGACCCTGATAATGTTTGGTATCGTTACATCAAGAGTTTTTGGACGGATATCGATACGGATGTCCGCAAGACTTTATTCAAAAACCTGATTGTCCAGACCTTTTTTATTGGGAACAGAAGACAGAATTATAATCGGGAAAAATATAAATGCAACATTCCATGGGCTATTTTAATGGACCCCACTTCTGCCTGCAATCTGCATTGTACCGGTTGTTGGGCAGCAGAATACGGCAACAGGCTCAACATGGATTATGATACTTTGGACAGTATCATCAGGCAAGGAAAGGAACTTGGTACATATATGTATATTTACTCCGGCGGAGAGCCCCTGGTGCGCAAAAAGGACATTATTCGCCTTTGCGAGGCTCATCCCGATTGCCAATTTCTTGCCTTTACCAATGGTACTCTGATCGATGAAGAGTTTGCTGATGAAATGCTTCGTGTAAGAAACTTTGTTCCTGCAATCAGTGTTGAAGGGTTCGAAGATGCCACGGATTCTCGCCGTGGTAAAGGAACATTCCAGGCAGTAATGAGGGCTATGGAGATCCTGAAGCGCAAGAAGCTTATATTTGGTACATCCTGTTGCTATACGAGAGCAAACACTGAAGTAATCGGCAGTGAAGAATACATTGACAGCATGATTGAATGGGGTGCAAAATTTGCCTGGTTCTTTACATATATGCCGGTAGGTGTCAATGCCGTTCCTGATTTAATTGCAACAGCAGAGCAACGCGAATTCATGTATCATCAGATCAGAGAATTCAGGAAAACAAAACCCCTGTTTACAATGGATTTCTGGAATGACGGCGAATATGTGGACGGATGTATTGCAGGCGGGAAGTACTATTTACATATCAACGCCAACGGTGATATTGAGCCGTGTGCTTTTATTCATTACTCTGATTCAAATATTCATGAAAAAACCTTACTGGAAGCATACCAATCTCCGCTGTTCATGGCTTACCACAATTCGCAGCCGTTTAATAAGAATCTTCTTCGTCCTTGTCCGCTACTGGATAATCCCGGTGCACTGACTAAAATGGTTGAATCTGCAAACGCTGTTTCTACAGATTTGCAAAATCCGGAAAATGTAAGGGATTTGTCTGCCAAATGTGTTGATGCGGCAGAGAAGTGGGCGCCGGTAGCAGACCGATTGTGGGCTTGCAGTGGAAAATGTAAGAAATGTGATGAGAAGAAGGAGGAGGAATGTCCGGTTACTGCTTGTGCCGTTTAGTAAAAGAGGAAACCATGCCCAAATATTTCGCACTTTTAAGGCCGGAGACAATTGAAGAAGTAAAGCAAGCGATGGAACATTTTGCTTCAACATTATAGGAAATTGACAAAGATCAGACGTATCTCTAAAAAGATACGTCTGTTTTTATATATTTAGGGAATTCGAAACATTCTTTCTTACTGTGTTATGTATTGCTTTTTCATCCATATAGTTATACAATTCCTGAAAGACGGAAGGTTCAGGGAGCTTTTATAATCAAAACTTAGGGGAAGAAACAGTTTATGAAGAAAATCCGATTTAACAGAAGACAGATTATTGTTTTATCTTGTATTATTGCCTTACTGGCTGTTATTGTGGCTTTAATGTTGTTCAGCCAGAATAACGGAACTTTTGTGAAATACAAGGAATTTAACGACCTGTTAACAGAGGGCAAGATAACGGCTGTCACCATTCAGCCGGATAAAATTGAGTTCCGGAAAGAATCAGACAATGGGAAGTATTATACAGACAATCCTAAAACAGATGGATTTAAAGAGAAACTTTTGTTGTCCGGGGTTGAAGTAACAGATAACACAGAAAGTGAAGACATATTTGTTACCATCTTTGATATCCTGTTTAATGTAGTTTTCATAGCTATCATTATTATTGCTATTTATAAGCTTTTTGGCGAATACTTTAAATCTTTCAAGGTAATAAAGCATACCGGTGTAAAATTTGAGGATATCGCCGGCATGGATGATTTGAAAAAAGAAATGATGTATGCTGTAGATATTCTTAAAAATCCTGAAGAGTACAGAAGAAAGGGCATACGCCCAACAAAAGGAATCGTGCTTGAAGGACCTCCCGGAAACGGAAAAACATTGTTCGCAAAAGCATTGGCGGAAGAAGCCGGTGTTAACTTTATAGCAACAAAGGGTGCTGATTTTCAGAGTGCCGTCATGTCAATAGGCCCGAGAAAGATCAGACAATTATTTCATAAAGCGCGTAAGAACAAGCCCTGCATAATATTTATCGATGAATTTGACGGCATAGGTGAACGGAGAAATTATGCGGGTACCGGTATAGATAAGGAAAATAACCGCATGATCACGGTTATGTTGAATGAGATGGACGGATTTCAAAATGAAGACGGAGTTATGGTCATAGCAGCCACCAACTCTTATGCTTCATTGGATGCAGCGCTTATTCGTCCGGGAAGATTCGATTTGAAATATACGATTCCCAATCCTGATCAGGATACAAGAGTCAAGCTTATCAGTCTGTATACCAGGAAGAAACGGCTTTCCGATGATATTAAAATCGAAAAGCTTGCGCAAAGCTTTAACGGGTTCAGCTGTTCCGCTATTGAAACCGTCTTGAATGAAGCGGCTGTAGTTATGACATCTGAAGGCAAAGATGAAATTGACATGAACTGCATCCTGAAAGCATGCAGAAAGATGGGTATCAGGATTTAAAAATAAGAGCATGTAACCACACGCTTCATTGATTATAAAATATTATTCCTTCTTGCGCGCTGGATATTTAATGTATATATTTAATAAGATTTATGATTATACCCGAAGGTAAGGAGAATTTTATGAATATTGGATTTTTGCGTGAAGTCTTATCCCATATTGATGAAATAAAGGCAATAGGAAAAAGTGTTGATGTGGACGGCGTTATTTGCAATGTTTTGGGAATAGTACGCCATGGCATGGAAATGTCCCTTTTAATTCTGCAATATGATGAGAATTTTCGGCAAAGAATTGAGGAACTTGAAGAAGCCGGACTGTTTGAAATTTCCGAAAAACCTGAGAATAACAGGATGATGCTGCGTATTGACAGAAGAATCGATGCGATTAATCCCTTTAAGTCTGTTTCAAAAGTATTCATTGACCAAAAAGAGTTTGAAGTATACAGTTCAGAGCATCGACGACTAAGTGCGCAAGACTGGGAACATCTGTTGTTGATTGCCAAATTCCTGGATAGTGGCTGGCAGCCGGATGGAATCGATTATCAAAGAATAGATATGTTATTCTTGACCAGTTTAAAACTGGACGGTGAGTATAATATGATCCCGGACGTAAGCCCGGATCCGAAACTGCGTTTTATTATGAGGCCGTACAATGTAGTACATCAAGTGGAAAAACCGGTTACTTTGGATGTAGAAGGAGAGTATACTGATAAAATAATATTCCGGGATGCAGAAACCGGCACCGAACACTGGGTACAGATTAACAGAGTATATTTATCGGATATGTGGGAAGAAATGGACAAGGTTTTTACAAATCCAAAACTTCATGAGCAAATGACCGCAGAGGAAATTACTAAGGCAAGGTTGGATTTTGAGAAAAAATTTTCAAAGGTTTGCCCCAGGGGAATGTACTTACCCGTGATTGAGTACGAATGTGAAGAAAATATATTTTTACAGTTCTATACCAAATCTTATTTGGATGCAAAACCTTCACAAGGAAGCAGCAGTATGGCATTTCTGATAAGTCCGGAACAACCTGTGGGTATTTTGGGATCAAAGCTGAAAGCTGCCGTTGTTCAGGAACCGGTTTCAGCAGACACTAAAACGATCGAGGCTGAACTATTCCAATATATTCATACTACTGCCGACAGGGAGCTTGTACTGTAAAAAATGATACAGTACTGATGGTTTGGACTTTGTCTTGCCTGGGTCCATTTTCTGGAATTTTGCTATAGTTGCCAACTGTCTAAAGCATCTTGACGCTTAGTTCAAGAACATATGATTTCCATAAAAATTGCCCTGGTAATTGCAGACTATGAGAAAAAATTTGTTGATCATCTACTTGACAATTGCATATTATATTGGTAAAATATGTGCAATTTTATAATATTAAACCGTTGAAGCGGAAGTAACGGCAACTATGCCTTTACAGAGAGCCTGCGATGCTGAGAATCAGGTAAGAAACAGGTTGTCAAATGGGCCGCTGAGGGCGCAGTCAAATGTGAGCATTCACAGAGTATTCTGCGACGTTGTAGGCAGACGTTATCTGCCGGGGATATGATGGTATCCTGCTAAGTGCACGGGCCATGCCGTGAAACAAGGTGGCACCGCGGATAAGGTTTTATTCGTCCTTGACAGATAGTATCGTTCTGTCAAGGGCGTTTTAGTTTAGAAACTCCTTTGACAGAAAGTCGAAGGAGTATTTTTTATTTGGAGGTGCAGATTATGCATATTACGCCAAATTTAAACCAGGTATATGAATATGCTGCTTCCGGTAAATATGACGTGTTGCCAATAAGCTGTGAAATCCTGTCGGATTTCACCACACCAATCGAAACCATAAGAATACTGAAAAATGTTTCTACTCATTGCTTTATGCTCGAATCGGCAGCAGCCAACGAGAAATGGGGGCGATATACATTCCTTGGCTTTGATCCAAAGATGGAGATCACCTGTATTAACGGCGAGGTAAGTGTCGGAAATCTAAAATTCAGGACCGATAATCCTTCGGATTTTCTGCGGAAGATCCTCGCAGGTTACAAAAGCCCCCGATTCGACTATCTCCCTCCTTTTACCGGCGGGCTGGTGGGCTACTTTTCATATGACTACCTCAGGTACAGCGAGCCATCCGTCAAATGCAATGTTGAGGACAGCGGAAACTTTAAGGATGTTGACCTGATGCTCTTTGACAAGGTTATCGCATTCGACCATGTGAAGCAGAAAATTATCCTTATCGTTAATATGTCTCTGGACGACCCGGAGACAGGTTACAACAAAGCCGTCATGGAACTGAAACAGCTTGCTGATCTTGTCCGAAACGGTGAAAAGAAAAAAGAGCCGGCCGGTAAATTGCTCGGCAGTGTTACACCGCTGTTCGAAAAAGAGGAATACTGCAACATGGTTAAGAAAGCAAAACATTATATCCATGAGGGGGATATTTTCCAAATAGTGCTTTCAAACCGTCTTTCCGCACCATTTGAAGGAAGTCTTTTAAACACATACCGAATACTTCGCACCATCAATCCGTCGCCATATATGTTCTACTTCTCGGGTACAGATGTGGAAGTTGCCGGTGCATCCCCCGAAACGCTGGTCAAACTGCAAAATGGTGTGCTTCATACCTTCCCGTTGGCAGGTACCAGACCCAGAGGCAAGACTGAAGAAGAAGACAAAGCTCTTGAAAAAGAATTGCTTGCCGATGAAAAAGAGCTTGCCGAACATAATATGCTGGTGGATCTTGGCAGGAATGATCTGGGCAAAATCAGTAAATTTGGCACTGTACAGGTGGAAAAGCTGCATTCTGTTGTACGCTTTTCCCATGTAATGCACATCGGTTCGATCGTGCGTAGTGAAATAAGGGATGACAAAGACGCGTTGGATGCCATTGAAGCCGTGCTTCCTGCCGGAACTTTATCCGGCGCGCCGAAGATAAGAGCTTGTCAGCTTATCGGTGAACTGGAAAACAACAAACGTGGCATTTACGGCGGAGCTATCGGATACATCGACTTTACCGGCAATATGGATACCTGCATTGCCATCCGCATCGTTTACAAGAAAAACGGTAAGGTGTTTATCAGAAGCGGAGCGGGCATCGTAGCTGATTCGGTTCCCGAAAAGGAATATGAAGAATGCATGAACAAGGCGAGATCCTCTTTGAAAGCACTGGAACTTGCACAGGAGGTGGAATTATGATCTTGCTTATTGATAACTACGATAGTTTCTCATATAACCTCTATCAGCTGATCGGCGAAATTGAGCCTGATATCAGGGTTATCCGGAACGATGAAATGACAGTGGAGGAAATCAGAGAATTAAAACCGGAAAGGATCATCATTTCCCCCGGACCTGGCAGACCGGAAGATGCAGGAATTATCATCAAAGCTGTAAATACACTTGGGAAAGATATCCCGATATTGGGTGTCTGCCTGGGGTATCAAGCAATTTGTGCAGCTTTCGGAGCAACTATCACCTATGCGAAAAAATTGATGCACGGAAAACAATCAAAAGTGAGATTTGATACCGAAAGTCCTCTGTTTCATGGCTGCCCGAATATTGCTCCGGTAGGACGCTATCATTCTCTGGCCGCAGATCCGAGCACTATTCCGGACTGCCTGAAGGTTACCGCAATTACCACAGATGGTGAAATAATGGCAGTACAGCACAGAGAATATCCCATCTACGGGGTACAGTTCCACCCTGAATCCATTTTGACGCCGGATGGAAAAGCTATGTTAAAAAATTTTATAAAGGGGAGTTGAGCTATGATCAAGGAAGCAATCGTAAAAATCGTTAATAAAGAAGATCTTACTTTTGATGAGGCATACACCGTGATGAACGAAATTATGAGCGGTGAAACCACTGCTACCCAGAACGCTGCATTTCTTGCAGCGCTATCAACCAAGAGTGCGAGGGCTGAAACGATCGATGAGATCACAGGCTGTGCAGCGGCAATGAGAGCACACGCCACGAAAGTGGAGACGGGAATGGAGCTGTTTGATATTGTAGGTACCGGCGGAGATAATGCCCACAGCTTTAATATTTCCACTACATCCGCCATTGTTGCGGCAGCAGGGGGAATAAAGGTGGCAAAGCACGGCAACCGTGCCGCCTCATCCCAGTGCGGAACGGCAGACTGTCTTGAAGCATTGGGAGTGAATATTCTGCAAAGCCCGGAAAGATGTATAGAACTTTTGAAAGAAGTTGGCATGTGCTTCTTCTTTGCACAAAAATATCACACTTCAATGAAACATGTAGCACCCATCCGCAAAGAACTCGGTTTTAGAACCGTATTTAATATTTTAGGACCCCTCACCAATCCTGGTTCACCATCCATGCAGCTTCTGGGGGTGTATGACGATTACCTTGTGGAACCCATTGCACAGGTGCTGATCAACCTTGGTATCAAGCGCGGAATGGTAGTATACGGGCAGGATAAGCTGGACGAAATCTCTTTGAGCGCGCCAACTACTGTCTGCGAGATCAGGGACGGTTGGTTCAAGTCCTCGGTAATAACACCCGAAGATTTCGGCTTTGAACGCTGCACAAAAGATGATTTGAAAGGCGGTACACTTGATGAGAATGCAAAGATCACCCTGGCCATTCTCAATGGAGAAAGAGGTCATAAAAGAAACGCAGTATTGATGAATGCAGGTGCCGCTCTGTACATAGGTGGTAAAGCTGAAAGCATGAAAGATGGTATTAACCTTGCTGCACAGCTCATTGATTCCGGTAAGGCACTTGAAACTTTGAATAAACTGATCGAAGTAAGCAATCGCCCGGAGGTAGCATAATGGCCATTCTTGATCAACTTGCCCACCATGCGAAGGAACGTGTGGCAGAAGCAAAAAAGAAAATACCACTTGATGCAATCAAACGGCAGGCAATGTCTCTGCCGAAAGGGACATTTGCTTTTGAAAATGCACTTAAAAAGAACGATATGTCCTTCATATGCGAATGCAAGAAAGCATCTCCGTCAAAAGGCCTGATTGCTCCCGATTTCTCGTATTTGCAGATTGCGAAAGAATATGAAGAGGCAGGAGCAGACTGTATCTCGGTACTTACCGAACCAAAATGGTTTCTCGGTTCAGATAAGTACCTGAAGGAGATTGCTCAAATAGTTTCAGTACCATGTCTGCGTAAGGATTTCACGGTGGATGAATATATGATCTACGAAGCAAAGCTGCTGGGCGCTTCTGCTGTGTTGCTGATTTGTTCAATACTGACCGAAGATCAAATCAAAGAATCGATAGATATATGCGACATTCTGGGACTTTCGGCTCTGGTTGAAGTCCATGATGAAAACGAAGTGGAAAAAGCATTGCAGGCAGGAGCAAGGATTATCGGCGTCAACAACCGTAATTTGAAAGATTTTTCGGTTGATACCGACAATAGTTGCCGACTTCGAGGAATGATTCCCCAAAATGTGCTGTTTGTCGCTGAAAGCGGTATCAGAAGCAGTGAGGATGTGGCAAATCTTCGAAAGATCGGCGCAGACGCTGTGTTAATTGGTGAAACTCTTATGCGGGCATCTGATAAGAAAGCCAGGCTTGCAGAATTGAGAGGTAAAGTATGACTAAGATAAAACTATGCGGTCTTTCCCGCCCCTGCGATATTGAAGTTGCCAATACACTAAAACCGGAATATATAGGCTTTGTGTTTGCATCGAAAAGTAGACGCTATGTTTCACCTGAAAAGGCTGTCCAACTTAAGCAAATGCTTTCAAAAGATATTCAGGCAGTGGGCGTATTCGTAAACGAATCAGTCGAAACTGTTGCCAGACTGCTTGATAAAAACGTGATCGACATTGCTCAGCTTCACGGTGAAGAGGATGACAACTACATCAAGAACTTGCGTACCCTCACAGACAAACCGATCATCAAAGCGTTTCGCATCAGGAATGATAAGGACATCATCGATGCTCAAAACAGCACTGCAGACTACATCCTTCTTGATTCCGGAGCGGGAACGGGAACAGTGTTTGACTGGGAACTGATACGAAATATCAGGAGGATCTATTTCCTTGCAGGAGGACTGGGAATTAACAATATCAGAAAAGCAATAGACGAATTGCATCCTTTTGCTGTGGATGTAAGTTCCGGTATTGAAACAAATGGAGTAAAAGATAAAGAAAAAATGGCGGAATTCATTGCCGCTGTCAGAGAGGAAGAAAAATTATGACAAATCCAAACGGACGCTTTGGCATTCATGGTGGGCAGTATATTCCCGAAACCCTGATGAATGCGGTTATAGAATTGGAAGAGACATACAATCACTATAAGAACGATCCTGAATTCAACAGGGAACTGTCCCGGCTTTTAAATGAATATGCGGGGAGACCTTCACGGCTTTATTATGCAGAAAGAATGAGCCGTGATCTTGGCGGAGCAAAAATCTATCTCAAGCGTGAAGATCTTAATCACACAGGATCACATAAAATCAACAATGTACTAGGTCAGGCATTACTTGCAAAGAAAATGGGAAAGACTCGGCTGATTGCAGAAACCGGAGCCGGTCAGCATGGTGTTGCCACAGCTACAGCTGCTGCTCTGATGGGAATGGAATGTGTGATCTTTATGGGCGAAGAAGATACCGTCCGCCAGGCTCTCAATGTGTACCGCATGCGTTTGTTGGGTGCAAAAGTTATTCCTGTGAAAACAGGTACAAAAACCCTAAAAGATGCAGTATCAGAAGCCATGCGTGAGTGGACATCCAGAATTGACGATACACATTATTGTCTTGGCTCGGTTATGGGACCACATCCGTTCCCTACTATCGTTCGTGATTTTCAGTCAGTTATATCAAAAGAGATCAAGCAACAGATGTTGGAAAAGGAAAACAGACTTCCCGATGCTGTTATTGCTTGTGTAGGTGGAGGCTCCAATGCCATCGGCAGCTTCTATCACTTTATCGAAGACGAAAGTGTGAAACTTATAGGATGCGAAGCGGCAGGAAGAGGTGTCGACACATTTGAAACGGCTGCCACCATTACAACCGGTAGGGTCGGTATCTTTCACGGAATGAAATCCTATTTCTGTCAGGACCAATATGGACAGATCGCACCTGTTTACTCCATTGCCGCAGGCCTTGATTATCCCGGGGTTGGTCCCGAACATGCATATCTGCATGACATTGGCAGAGCCGAATATGTGCCTGTCACTGATGAAGAAGCGGTGAATGCCTTTGAATATCTGGCAAAAACAGAGGGCATTATCCCTGCAATCGAATCGGCCCACGCTGTGGCTTATGCAATGAAACTGGCACCGTCAATGGATAAAGATAAAATTATTGTGATAACGATTTCCGGCAGGGGCGACAAAGATTGTGCCGCAATTGCCCGTTACAGAGGGGAGGATATCTATGAGTAATATTAAAAAAGCATTTGAAAACGGTAAGGCTTTTATTGCTTTTATTACCTGCGGAGATCCTGACCTTGAGACAACAGCTGCAACAGTTCGTACTGCCGTGGAAAACGGTGCCGATCTTATCGAGCTTGGTATTCCGTTTTCTGATCCGACTGCCGAAGGACCTGTTATTCAGGGAGCCAATCTCCGTGCTTTGAACGGTGGTGTAACTACCGATAAGATTTTCGATTTTGTCCGGGAGCTTCGCCGTGATGTGAAAGTGCCAATGGTTTTTATGACATACGCTAATGTTGTGTTTTCATACGGTGCAGAAAAGTTCATCTCAACTTGTAAAGACATTGGAATTGACGGGCTAATACTGCCTGATTTACCCTTTGAAGAAAAAGAAGAGTTCCTGCCAATCTGTCGCAAATACGGTATTGATTTGATATCGCTCATTGCGCCCACATCCGAGAATCGCATTGCCATGATCGCAAAAGAAGCCGAGGGATTCCTCTATATTGTTTCCAGCCTGGGTGTTACGGGAATACGGGACGAAATAAAAACCGATCTTGCATCTATCGTGGGCATTGTTCGGGAGAATACGGATTTGCCGTGTGCTATAGGATTTGGTATATCCACACCGGAGCAGGCTAAAAAAATGGCAGATATCTCTGATGGTGTTATCGTCGGTTCTGCTATTATCAAATTGCTTGAAAAGTACGGCAAAGATGCACCAAGATACATAGGCGAATATGTGAAGTCAATGAAGGATGCTATTCGATAATGCGCTTATTGAATTTAATCATTGTCCCTATCGTAGTGGAGAAATATAAAAAACAGCTTTCTATGATTTAGACTTAATCATAGAAAGCTGTATAAACTCTCATACTTGCTGATCCAAAGTATCAGCGTAATTTTATATTTTTATACCGGCATTGCTTTTGAATATATTATAGGTGAAATTGATTGTGGATAAATATTCATTTAAATGATTACTTCTGCCTGTCTGTGGTAAATAATAACCAACAATACAATACTTGTTATCTTCCAGTCATTAAAGCATGCTGTGTTAAAAGCTAGTAATATTTTGCGCTTACAGGTTGATTTGAAACAAAAGTCTAAGGATAGATGATTATTCTTAAATTATATATATTGAAAAATAAATGAGCCTATAAAACAGCTGAACCATTCTGGCCTAAATCCTGCTGAATAGTAATTCGGTTTGCCAGTATATTTACTTGTATATTTAGCGGGACAATCTTATTAGTGCGCTTAATTTTTATTACAATAATGTTTTCTTTAACTCCTGATGGTCTTTATTCCGGATTGCCGGCAAGAATGGTTCGCAGGTTATTATTTGATATTTATTTTTATTTAATATATTTAAAATGGGGGAGATATATATGGCAAACAGATTGTCATATAAGAAGAACACTTCAGCTTTGGTTTCTGGTTACGATTCAAATAGCACACATCTTGGTTTAAAAAGTATGTTTAATCTGAAAAAACTGATTGTCTTCCTTTTAATTCTGAGTATGATTTTTTCTCTTGCAGCATGCGGCGGCGAAGATGAATGGGATGACGCATCCGATTCTATGAACAGATCTAAACAATCCGGTGAATCCGAATATACAGAATCTGGTGACTGGGCTATCTATTGGTACCTCTGCGGCAGTGACCTGGAGTCTGAAAGCGGTTTTGCCACTGATGATCTGGAGGAGCTTATGGAGGTCTCGTTGCCGGAGAATGTGAAAGTCGTTATCCAAACGGGTGGAGCAGAGACTTGGCATAATGATTTTGTTGACCCATCGAAGCTCCAGCGATTCTTATATGACAGCGAAGGTTTGGAACTGGTGGATGAACTGCCTCCGGCAAACATGGGCGATAAGCAGACACTCTATGATTTTCTTAGTTTCGCAAATGAAAACTATCCTGCCGACAGAATAGTGGTGTTATTCTGGAATCACGGCGGCGGCTCGGTTTCCGGCGCTGAATTTGACGAGCTGTTCAATGATGATTCCTTGACTCTTGATGAAATGTATGAGGCGTTTACCGGTGTATGGGACATATCGGAGGAAGACCCACCAATAGAGATTATTGGCTTTGACACTTGCCTCATGGCAACGATAGACGTTGCGGCAACCTTTTCCGGTATAGCAAAATACCTTGTTGCATCCGAGGAGCTGGAGCCTGCTAACGGATGGAACTACTCTGAGTGGATTGGTGCGCTGGCTGAAAACCCGTACATGGACGGCGCAGAACTGGGAAGGATTATTTGTGACAGTTATTATGCAGGCTGCGAGGAGGAAGGTACCGAAAAAGATATTACTCTGTCGGTTACAGACCTGACAAAATTAGGTACTTTACTTAAGGCCTACGATGCCTTCGGCGCCGAATGTCTGTTTGCGGTAATGGAGGATAGTTCATTCTTGTCCCAATTTGCCCGAGCGGCAAAGAAAAGTGAAAACTACGGCGGAAACACCAAAGAACAAGGTTATACCAATATGGTTGATTTGGGTGACCTTGCAAGACAGAACGCAGATACAATGGCTTCGGCTAGAAATGTACTTGCTGCTCTGGATGAATGTGTTATTTATCAGGTGAAAGGGCCTTACCGTTCCAGAGCAAGTGGTCTTTCATGTTATTACAGCTATAACGGAGATGTTGATGATATTACTGCATATCAGGCCCTTGGTGTAGATTCAGCATTTAAGCATTATTTCACCTATGCCCTTACCGGCCAACTGGATGAAACCGGGCAGGAATATGTCGCCAACATGAATATTGATTTTACAGACCTTCCGGAAATACCTAATCTGCTCTCAACAGGCTGGGACGATGCCCCCCTGGATCTGAACGACGAAGGCGTAGCCTTCTTAAACTTAGGACCTGAAGCTAATGACATTCTTGTGGGAATAGGTTTCCAGCTTTACTATATTGATGAGGAAAACGACTATATGCTGTTGCTTGGTACAGACAATGACATAGATGCTGACTGGGATAACGGTATATTCTATGAGAACTTCCGCGGTGTATGGGGAGCTATTGATGACTGCCTTGTATATATGGAACTGAGTGAAGAGGGGGATGACTATAACCTGTATTCCGTACCCATACTGCTAAACGATGAAGAATACAACCTGCAAGTGGTTTACGACTTTAATGACGAAACATGGATTATTCTTGGAGCAAGAGAAGGTATTGCAGACAACGGAATGGCCGGCAAAGAACTGCGTCTGCTTAAGGAAGGCGATGAGATCACCACCATATGGAAGCTTGCCAGCTACTCTGGAGACGATGACTTTGAAAATTATTTGGCAGATACAATTACCGTTACAGCGAACACTACATTTTCTGAAATTCCTCTCTTTGATGGCACTTACTGTATGGTATTCGAAATGTGGGATGCCGTGGGCAACTATGCATATTCCGATCCTGTTCAGTTTGACTGTGTGGATGGTGAAATAATCACAACTGTTTTTGAAGATTGAGGGGAAACCCCTAATACAGCGCCGATATGTAATTATATCGGCGCGTTTTTATATTATTGAACAAAAATTTCACTTCCTTTACTTTCAGTAAAGCGGGACTCATATATTGCCGCTAATGCAATTTGACTGTACTGAAGCATTGTAAGTATACAAGTCATACAGCATGTTAAACGCATGTGGCAGATTGTTGGACAAGGAATATATTAATACTGTAAGGCTTGTTCAATTTTTTTTGAAAGGAAGTGACTTGCATGGCGGTAATAAATGTAACGCCGCTTACCGATATCACAGCGCTGATTGCCTCTGATAGCGTAAATCAGGGAGATGTGCTTTTGTTGGATGAGGGTATATATTATCAAACTGTAATCATACCTAAAAATAATATACGAATCAAAGCAAAGGGCCTAATTATCGGAAATACAATTAAAGACTCCAGGACAGATGCTCTTACAATTACAGATCAAAGAAATAATTTCACAGCAGAAAACTATATAGAATGTACTCGTCAGGCAGGAGTATTCCATCTAGGCCAGTTTGGAACATTCTTAAGTAACGAAATATCATATAGCGGAAATAACGGAATTCTTCTTGGATCATCAGTCAGAGATCTGGTAATGGATAATAAACTGACTTGTAATCTTCCTGAGAATATAAACTAGCTCTAATTAATCAAAGGCAGGTGTGAATTAATGGATTTAAAAGAGAAGTTGAAAAAAGAAATAGAAAGATTGAATGAATTAATAAAGGACTGTGAAAATAAACTTCAGGAAATGCAAGACTATTTGAGGCCCAGTCAGGTATTAGCTCTAAGTTTTTGTAAAAAAGAATTAGCAGCCCTCGAACAGGAATATATGAAATTATTTGAGTCAGACTTACATAATTGAATTTTAAATTATGAATCTCAGTAGAAAAACCAAGCTTTTTAAAATTGTGGCTTGGGTCTTTATTGTGCAACAGCAAAAATCGCAAGTATTAATAATCAACTCACCAAAAGTTATGATCTCTAATATTTATATGAATCATTTACAAACCAATGATAATAAGGTAAATTAAAAATGAGTTGTAGAATTATTCGTTTAACAAAGCTCCATGCTGTAACGTAATTAATTAACCGTCGACCACCAATAGTGTAAAAATGCCGGGAGATCGACAGAAATGTAAGAACTGATTAAACCCTTATTATTTCAATATTCTCAGTAATAACAACAGTAAAAAAGGGGGATTTTTATTAATAAAGTTATTTCTAAAAAGGCCAAATAATGCGCGCAAAATGGGTTTTTAGCCTACCTATAAGGAATTGAAACATAGAATTGTTTACGGGTGTAATTACAACCATATTACGTTTTTAGCCTACCTATAAGGAATTGAAACTTAGACTTTTATCGCAATCTCCAGGAGAATGGTATACGTTTTTAGCCTACCTATAAGGAATTGAAACGAAAGGCGGTTGCTGAAATCCTGAATCCCGACGGAAGTTTTTAGCCTACCTATAAGGAATTGAAACTAGATTATGATGGAATTGAATACCGAAAAGGTCAAAGTTTTTAGCCTACCTATAAGGAATTGAAACCGCACATTGGTTGGATTGGTGGTTTTCGCGCCACTGGTTTTTAGCCTACCTATAAGGAATTGAAACTTGAAGCTATTGAAATCACCGAGGAAGACGGCATTGTATTTGTTTTTAGCCTACCTATAAGGAATTGAAACTAGATGTAGTGATGAGTGGCACATACTCTACTGACGAAGTTTTTAGCCTACCTATAAGGAATTGAAACTCTCTACACTCTTTGGTGGGTGGGATGCAGCATTGAGTTTTTAGCCTACCTATAAGGAATTGAAACAGGATAGGTCCGGGCGCATGTGGCGGATGACCACTTGTTTTTAGCCTACCTATAAGGAATTGAAACACTTCTGCTAATAGTCTATTGTTATATTCCTCTCTCTCGTTTTTAGCCTACCTATAAGGAATTGAAACATTTCATTCATCCACATTTTTTAATCCTCCATTTCAGTTTTTAGCCTACCTATAAGGAATTGAAACCAAAAAACGATTTATATGTTGCAAAAACATTGAAAGGTTTTTAGCCTACCTATAAGGAATTGAAACTTGCAGTAAATAATAATAATATATTCTGTTTACCTATGTTTTTAGCCTACCTATAAGGAATTGAAACATGTTGCACAAAATGTTATACGGGCTGGCGAATATGCAGAGTTTTTAGCCTACCTATAAGGAATTGAAACCGCCAGGAATTGAAAAAGAATGGTATTGCCGAAAGGTTTTTAGCCTACCTATAAGGAATTGAAACTTGATAATTGTATCTTGTATATATGGAGGAAGATAAAATGTTTTTAGCCTACCTATAAGGAATTGAAACATTCCTTTTCAATAATATTTAATGCTATCCTATAATCAAGTTTTTAGCCTACCTATAAGGAATTGAAACCGATTGCGGAGACGTCGGACACTATGATGACGCCCAGTTTTTAGCCTACCTATAAGGAATTGAAACTGTCGCTAATGAAAAAATATATGCTGCAGCAACCGTTTTTAGCCTACCTATAAGGAATTGAAACATTCTTTTATTCCCAAGCTTTGTAATGTGGGATAATAGTTTTTAGCCTACCTATAAGGAATTGAAACAGCTTCTTGACAACGGAAACGTACACGTTATGTTAGACGTTTTTAGCCTACCTATAAGGAATTGAAACACACCTATATACATCCTGTTGTCTATCCACCAGGAGTTTTTAGCCTACCTATAAGGAATTGAAACCCGACAATTTCTGATACTTATGATGATGTTATTGGGTTTTTAGCCTACCTATAAGGAATTGAAACTGGATACAATTAATGAATATGATGTTGGG
>ERZ773359.1403-NODE-1403-length-33403-cov-10.889259_pt1 | contig 33403 bp, 27 predicted proteins | sample MGYA00374955_ERZ773359 | MGnify/ENA primary metagenome ERZ773359 (study PRJEB29098, sample SAMN04486028) | biogas fermenter metagenome | study: EMG produced TPA metagenomics assembly of the Biogas fermentation microbial communities from Germany - Plant 4 DNA1...
ACGTGAGGTTTGGTTCTTTCAAATTTTTCCTTTGCCATTCTTTATTCCTCCTTAACATTAAAATTCTACTAGAAAACTCTTCCGGGTGTTTCTTATAAATATTTGGAGCCCATGACCGGACTCGAACCGGTGACCTCTTGCTTACCATGCAAGTGCTCTACCTGCTGAGCTACATGGGCATCTAAAACCACTGTAACTTATTTTACTACCTATAGAATTAGTTGTCAATAGGAAATTTAATATTCTTTTAATTCTAGATATCTTTCTAATTTCCTTTTTACCCTTTGCAAGGCATTATCTATGCTTTTTACATGCCTTTTTAATTCATCAGCAATTTCTTGATAGGACTTGCCATCAAGATATGCCATCAATACTTCCCATTCTAAATCACTTAAAAGTTCCACAATCTTATTCTCCATTGAGTATAGTTTTTCACTACTTATTATCAATTCCTCTGGGTCTGTAACCTTACCCCCAGATATTACATCTAGTAAAGTCCTATCAGACTCATCATCATACAATGGCTTATTCAAGGACACATAAGAGTTTAGTGGAATATGTTTTTGTCTAGTAGCCGTTTTAATAGCAGTAATTATCTGTCTAGTGATGCAAAGCTCTGCAAAAGCTTTAAAGGAAGTAAGCTTGTCCCTTCTATAATCACGGGTAGCCTTAAAAAGTCCTATCATACCTTCTTGAATAATGTCTTCTTTGTCTGCTCCAACCAAAAAGTAAGCTTTAGCTTTTACTCTGACAAAATTCTTATATTTAGTAATTAGATATTCTATGGCTTCAGGATCCCCCGTTCTAGCCTCTTCAACAATATCTTCATCGGACATATCATCGTAATTGGTAACATCCAACTCTTTGTATAATCCTAAACCCACCAAACATCCCTCCAAAACCGTGTTTGAAAGATACCCCACAATTAACTAAATTATAATTTAATAACTAAAATTAGTCAAGTTTTTGATTCTTCTTTTGCCACAGGTCCTTAAGCTTTTTTATGGTTTCTTCATCTAAGCTTCCTATAAATAGATCAGTTTTAGTCTCTTCCTTGCTTTTCTTCTTCATCATCAACTTCTTTTGATTTTTAATTTCCGCTTCCAATTCCCTGGCAGATATCCTAATTCCTCCCCTGGCTAAAACTATCTGCTGTTCCATCCAATCGGAGGTAGCTACCCTTACCCGCCTACTTTTCCCAATATCATCTAATACCTTTTCTATATATTGGTCTGCGGTTTCGTTTTCCTTAGTGTATATTATGTCCACTCCTTTAATAGTCTCTTTTTTACCAACATTTCTCTTTACCATATGGGCATCGAAAACTATTATAACTTTAATCCCCGAAAAATGTTGATATTCTGACATAATTTCTATAAGTTCTTCTCTTGCCAATTCCAAACTCATACTGCTTAATTCCCTTAGGCTACTCCAAGAATTTATGATATTGTAGCCATCAACAAATAGGAATTCCTCGTATCTATTACTTTTTTTTCTCATGGCTCTGCCTTACCACTTCATATATTAATATTGATGCTGCATTAGATGCATTAAGAGAAGAAACTTTTCCAAACATGGGGATTTTTACTAAAAAATCACATTTCTCTTTCACCAACCTAGATATCCCTTTACCTTCACTACCAACTACCAGCGCAACTGCCCCCTTAATATCCATATTAAAATAATAGCTCTCACCCTCTGCATCGGCCCCATATACCCATAAGCCCTTATCCTTTAATAGGTCAATGGTGTTTGATATATTGTTGACCTTGGCCACCATCATATGCTCAACAGCACCTGCTGAACTCTTATAGACTGTTGAGGTTACTTGAGCTGCTCGCCGCTTAGGAATTATTACTCCGTGTACCCCCGCGCATTCAGCAGTCCTTATTATAGCCCCTAAATTGTGAGGGTCTTCAATTCCATCTAAAATAATTACAAAGGGTGGTTGCCCTAACTGCTGGGCTCTCTTTAATATATCACCTACGGAATAATAGGTATAAGGGCTTACCAAAGCAGCTACCCCTTGGTGGGCTCCACCCTGGGCTATTCTGTCCAATTTCCCCTTATCCACCCGCTGTATTGGGATGTTTTTATCCCTTGCAATGCCAACAATCTTTAAGATGGAACCCTTTAAATTGCCTTCCAGTATATAAAGTTTTTCTACCTGCCTATCCGATTTTAATATTTCTAGAATTGGATTCCTGCCAATTATATATTCTTGTTCCATTTCTCATTCCCACTTTCTCCTTATAGTTCTATAAATTCTTAAACATCTCTCTAACCTCGACTATTTTACCACAGGTCATACTGCCTTCTGGACAGGGACCATTAATACATCCAGGCCCTGCATTTTTAAATAGGGTTGGATATACCCCTTTTACCAACCTAAGCATCTCTATGGCAAGCCTTCTTATTTCCCATTGGGCCCTATTACAGCTTCTAAGTCTGAAAAAGTTTAATAAGGTCCTGGCATTCATGGTAAAGACTATCTTAGTTTCACAAGCGTTGGGAAAAACATATCTAGCATCTTCTATGGCCTGTTTTTCCGATTTTTGCCTAGCTTCCCTTTGACTTAACCCCTCTTTTATATACTCCTTATAATACCCATCAAATAAGATTTGGGTTATTCTATTATAGTATTCCTGATCTTTTTCCATAGCTTCTATAAATAGCCTTTTAGCTTCCGGATTTCCCTCTATTGAAGGTGGAATAATATATTCAAATTGGTCTAACTTTACATATCTTTGTGATTGCTGTGAATAGCTTGCTATTCTGTGCCTTACTAGCTGGTGGGTTAAGGTTCTTGAAACACCTTCAACAGCAAAAGTAAAGTTTACATGTTCTATTGGGGATTCATGGCCCAAGTCTACCAGTAGTTCTAAAAATTTCTCCATATTCTCTCGGTCTAAGTTTTCCTCTATGGAGCTAATCCCAACAGGAGAATAACAAAGCTTTGCTGCAGATGCAATAAGCCTTTCCCCATCGGGTGTGTACCTTAATAATTCAACTTTCATCTTTTTCCCCCTTTTCTTTTGTTTAATTTCCCATCGGTATATTAACTATCATATCGAACAACTCCATCATCCTAGCATCTTGCCCAGTCAAATACAGATAACCTATTAAGGATTCAAATCCTGTTGCATATTTATAATCCATTACATCTGCATTCTTAGGGATGGATTTTTGCTTTGCATTCCTCCCCCGTCTAACTAAGGCCTTCTCCTCTTCTGTCAAAAAACCCTTTAAGGCGCGGAGTATATCCGACTGGGATTTAGCCTTTACATATTGGGTTGCTTCGTTATGGAGTTTATTGACTGGAGTGCCTTTGTTCAGCAGATATGTTCGTATATAAAGCTCATATACCGCATCCCCTATATAAGCTAGTTGGAGAGGAGACAGCATCCTTATGTCCTCTCCTTTCAAACTCCTATTTATATTTCTAAAAGTATCTTTATATTCCCTTTCCATAAACTAAATTCTCTTCCATTTCACTCCTTCTTGCGTGTCTTCTAATATGATTCCCATATCCCTTAATTTATCCCTAATTTCATCAGCTAGCTTGTAGTTTTTTTCCTTCCTAGCCTGAGTCCTCTTTTCTATTAATTCCAATATCTCTTCTTCTAATATCTCTTCTTCCTTAGATAAAATTCCCAATATTTGAGACAATTCAATCAGATTGTCATAGGTATATTGTACCACAGTTTTTGGAGTCTTTTCATCAAAATTGCTATTTGCATACTTAACCAGATCGAATAGGCAGGCTATGGCATCGGCTGTATTAATATCGTCCTCCATACTTTCGATGAAAGCCTTTTTGAACTTATCTATATCTGCCAAACTTTTTCTATCTTCTTGGGTTAATTCCCTATCGGAACAATTTTTAAGTAGATATTCTAAATGGGATTTACCATTATATAGCCTATCCAATCCATTTTTTAGCTGTTCCATTACATCCTTGCTAAAGTTTATTGGATTTCTATAGTGGGCAGATAATAAAAAGAATCTTAGAACCTCTAAATCAAATTCCTTTGCAATATCCCTTACTGTAAAAAAGTTCCCCAAGGATTTTGACATCTTTTGATTATCTATTGTCAACATACCATTATGAAGCCAATAATTGGCAAAAGGCTTTCCTGTCAGGGTTTCAGATTGGGCTATTTCATTCTCATGGTGTGGAAATTGTAAATCCTCCCCTCCAGCATGGATATCTATAGTATCCCCTAAAAGGGTCTTAGCCATTACCGAGCACTCTATATGCCATCCAGGTCTACCCCTCCCCCAAGGACTATCCCAGTAAGGCTCCCCTTCCTTTGCTTTTTTCCATAGAGCAAAGTCCATAGGGTTTCTCTTTTCTTCGTTAACATCTACCCTAGCCCCGGAAATTAGTTCGTCTATATTCTTTTTAGACAGTTTTCCATAATCTTCAGCGCTTTCTATATTAAAATACACATTCCCATCCACATTATAGGCTGCACCCTTTTCAATCAACTTTTCTATAAAATCAATCATATGCCTAATGTACTCTGTCGCCCTAGGATGGATGGTTTTTTCTTCATAAAGATTTAATCCCTTTGCATCTTCTTCAAAAGCCTTTATATACTTTTCTGCAATCTCTTTAGCAGTCTTATTCTCCTCATTAGCCCTATTTATAATCTTATCATCTATATCGGTATAGTTTACAACGTATTTAACCTTGTAACCCTTATATATAAAATATCTCCTTAAAGTATCGAATACCACCATAGGTCTTGCATTTCCCACATGAATATAATCATAAACAGTTGGTCCGCACACATACATGGTCACTTCATTTTCTTTTATAGGTTTAAATTCTTCTTTCTTCCTGGTTAAGGTATTATACAATTTCATACTAAAACCTCCCCTTTATTCAATGCACCATTCACAATTAACAATTGTTTTGGTCTAGCTTTTGGGGCTTCTTGGTGGTCTTCGGTCGTCCCAAAATGCCCTAGTGATGGACCCAAACAATTGTCCATTGTCAATTGATAAAAAATTCCGCCTCTAATTAAAGAGACGGATTATTCCCGCGGTTCCACTCTTTTTGGTTGAAACCCAACTTTGTTACGTATAACGCCGTAAACCGTATTACTCTACTTTAGTTTCAAGTAATAAGTTCAAAGGTGCATTTCGACTATAATTTAACCTTAAAATCCCTTTCAGCCAGTGGGGATTTCTCTCTGGAAGGTATTATAGTCTACTTCTCCCTTTCATTACTTTTACTATATTTATATTAATTTCACCTTAAGATTACCTGATATTAAGATTAAATCCACCTCAATACTATAGGTATTGTTTTTCTACATATTCTATTCTATTCAGTATATTTTGTTTACCTAATAGATAGATTATACTAGTTAGTTCTGGACCATGAATGTTTCCAGTAAGGGCAATTCTAACGGGCATGAATAGATTTTTACCCTTTATACCAGTAGCTTTTTGTATTTTTTTCATAATGGTCTTAGCAAACTCTTCATCTACCTCATCTATAGCTTCTAACTCCTCCCTAAAAGCACTTAGAAGGGTAGGAATATGGTCCATCTTCAACATGGATAAGGCCTCATCATTTTCAGGTTTGATCTCATTATCAAAAAATATTCCAACCTTATCTACTATTTCAGACAGATTGGAAAGGCCTTCCCTTACCGTTTCCACTAATACCTTTAGCCAATCATACCTTTCTTCTGCAAACTTATCATCTATTAAATTTGCTTCTTTTAAGTAGGGTATGGCAAGGTCAGTCAATTTATCTAAATCATAATTCTTAATATAGTGAGAGTTTACCCAGTCTAGCTTATCCTTATCAAAAATTCCACCAGTTTTGGATACCCTTTCAAAGGAGAACTTTTCGATTAGTTCTTCCATAGTAAGTAACTCTTCGTTATCCTCCGGGCTCCAACCAACTAAAGCTAAGTAATTTATCAGCCCTTCTGGTAGATAACCCTTATCCCTAAAGTCCTCAACAGCTACATCTCCGTGGCGTTTACTTAGTTTTTTCCTATCCTTATTTAAAACCGTTGGTAGATGGACGTATACTGGCTTTTCCCAGCCAAAAACTTCATACAGGTATACATGTTTAGGAGTAGATGATAACCATTCTTCTCCCCTTACTATGTGGGTAATACCCATAAGATGGTCGTCAACTACAACTGCCATATGGTAGGTAGGATAGCCATCAGATTTTAATAGTACCTGATCGTCTATGTCATTAGTATTGATGGTGATAGTGCCTCTTACTAGGTCATCGAATTTAATATCAGTATTTGGAGGCAATTTCAACCTAACTACATATTCTTCACCATTAGCAATCTTTTCTTTTGCCTCTTCTAAACTTAAACTCCTGCAAAGGCCATCATACTTGGGGATAAGACCTTTAATTTTTTGTTCCTCCCTAACCTTATCTAGCCTTTCTTTGGAACAGAAACAGTAGTAGGCATATCCCTTTTCAATTAACTCATCTACATACTTTCTATAGATTTCAAGCCTTTCCGATTGGATATAAGGTCCGTATTCACCTCTTTGAACTAACTTTCCATCCTCTAAAAATACACCTTCATCGTATTCAATACCTGCCCACTGCAAGGATTCAATTAGATTTTCAATGGCTCCTTCCACATACCTGGTTCTATCTGTATCTTCTATTCTCAATATGAACTTACCATTATTGTGCTTTGCAAACAGGTAATTATATAGAGCAGTCCTAAGTCCACCGATATGAAGATAACCTGTAGGACTCGGAGCAAATCTTAACCTAACTTCTCTCAAATCCAGCTGCCTCCTTTCATTTTAGTTACCCCTATATTATATATTAGTTATTTTTTTGTGTAAACCCAGTTCCCATTATCCAAATATTTTGTTTAAAAAGCTCATTATTGCATCTAGTATCCGGCCTAGGAAGGATTTTATCTCTATATTTTGTTGGGCTATTCTATCTATCTTACCCGATATGTCCTTTAGTTGCTGTTTAATATCCTCTATGTTCAAATCCAATTTTGAGATATTCCTCATCAAGGAAACTATCTGATTCAATTGTTCATCCGTCAATTCAACTCCTAAATCCTTCGCCATCTCTTCTGCCACTTTCTTAATGGAGCCCTTTCCCTTTATATTGTTGTCAATTATATATATTTTAATGTTGTTTATCAGCTCCTGTGCTTTTTCTTGGCCGATTTCACTTCCCAACAAAACGGTTTTGGCTATTTCTTCGCTTGCTATTTCCTTTTCCTCTTTAGAAATACTTTCTCCTGTTAAATCTTCAAAGGCCTTCATTATACCCGTTAAAGCGGCCGTTCCCGATACCTTTACAGGGCTTGAAACTATAATCCTAGCATCTTTAACCCCAGCCGTTATAGAGGCGTTTCTATACATGTCTTCGGTAACCCAGCTGATATTATGGGTTTCAACTGTAATCCCTTCCCCCTCAGGAAGTCTTTCAACATATACCGAAGAAATGGCCCTAGTACCCAGGATGCTTTCATCTATGTATCGACCAAAATACTCCCTTTCTTCTTCATTGCTTACCTGGATTATCCTTACGGAGTCGTCAACTTTAAAAAAACTTAACATTTCCCTTTTTTGTTCTTCTGATAAATCTTTACCCAGTGCTACTACTATGTCCTTATTCTCTTTAGCAAAAGTTAATGATGTAAATAGAAAAATCCCTGCAAGAAGTAAAATGAAGATCCTCTTATTCATATCTTCCCCTCCAAAATAGATTCTTAAGATAGGATACCCCATTAAGATAAATATTTCAAGTTAAGTATATTATACTCCAATTAAGCTAAATAATTAATATTAAAATAAGGCTGAAAAAATCAGCCTTATTTTAATTCTAAACCCTCCTCCTTGAAGGCCTCTTTTATTCTATCCATAATTTGATCTACTGGTATCTCTATTCTTTCACCGTCTTTTCTTAAGGAGTATTCCACTATATTTTCACTTGCCTTTTTCCCAACTGTAATACGGATGGGTATGCCTATTAAGTCCCTATCATTGAATTTAACTCCTGCCCTTTCATTCCTATCGTCTAATAAGACCTCTAGGCCTTCAGCAAGCAACTCTTCATAGATTTTTTCTCCCAAATCCCTCTGTTCTTCATTCTTAGCATTTATTATGGTTATTATCACATGGTAGGGAGCAACCACCAGTGGCCATATTATGCCATATTCATCGTGGTATTGTTCTACAATGGCCGCCATGGTTCTGGATACACCTACCCCATAGGAGCCCATTACGAATAGTTTTTCCTTTCCATCTTCGTCTAAATAGGTGGCATTAAGGCTTGAGCTATATTTAGTTCCTAGTTGGAAAATATTCCCCACCTCAATTCCTCTAGCTAATTTTAGAGCTTCTCCACAGTTAGGGCAACTGTCTCCTTCTTCAACTAGTAGTAAATCATCTGCTATTTCACCCTCGAAATCCCTACCATAGTTAACGTTTTTTATGTGGTAATCCGTCTCATTACCTCCCACGATTAAGTTCTTCATCTTGGTAATTCTAGAATCTACTATAAGCCTTGTTCCTTCTTTTAAACCTACTGGACCAGTAAAGCCTTTCTTGGCTCCGGAAATACCCATGATTATTTCTTCATCAGCCATTTCCAGCTCATGCTCAGGAATCCTTAGATAGTTACACAATTTGGTTTCATTAAGCTCCCTATCACCTGGGATTACCACTACTACCGGTTCACCAGAAGCTAAATATACCAGGGCTTTTCCAAAGATCTCCTTATCTGCTTGGAAAAACTCTACTAAATCGTCGATAGTGGTAACATCAGGGGTGTAGACCTTTTCCATGTCAGCTTCTTCTTCATCTGTCTTTTTTACCTCATAAACTACCTTAGCCTTTTCATCGGTAGCTGCATAGTCGCATTTGTCGCAATAGGCTATTACTCCTTCGCCAGTTTCAGCCATAGCCATAAATTCATGGGACTTATTTCCTCCCATGGCACCTGAGTCGCCTTCTACCACCTTATATTTTAATTTAAGTCTTGTAAATATCTTTTCGTAAGCCTCCCACATCTCCTTATAGGATCTTTCCATTCCTTCTTCGTCCCTATCGAAGCTATAGGCATCCTTCATGATGAATTCCCTAGCCCTAATAACTCCAAACCTTGGTCTTTTTTCATCCCTGTACTTGGTTTGAATTTGATATAGGTTTAAGGGCAGTTGTTTGTAAGATTTTATCTCATCTTTAATTAGGTCGGTAAAGTATTCCTCATGGGTTGGTCCAAGGCAAAACTCCCTATCATTTCTATCCTTTAACCTAAACATTTCCGGTCCAAAGTTTTCCCATCTTCCACTGGATTCCCATAATTCCCTTGGCTGAATAGCAGACATTAATAATTCTTGGGAACCAGCTCTATCCATTTCCTCCCTTACTACATTTTCTATCTTTTTGATAACCCTATATCCTAGGGGTAGATAGGAATAGACTCCCGATACCAATTTCCTCATCATACCAGCCCTTAATAACAATTTATGGCTAGGTATTTCTGCTTCTGAAGGCGTTTCCCTTAAGGTTGGCATATATAGTTTTGACATCCTCATTTCATATTCCTCCCATTTATTATTTTTAAAAGTAAATTTGAATTTTCTAATTATAAATAAAAGCCTTCCATCTCCATAGTAGAGACGAAAGGCTTACTTCCGCGGTACCACTCTAATAGACTATAAAAGTCCCCTCGAGGTCTTAACGCAACCAACGTTTAAGCATACTAAAGTTCTGCTTAAAAGCTCCAGGATGGGTTGAGCATTAAGAGGGCCAGAAATCTCTCACCAAATGATTTCCTCTCTTAGACCATTAATGCCTACTATTTCCTATCATAGCCTATATTCGATTAATATTAATAATACTAAAAGATAGATAATGTGTCAAATAGATTTTGGCTTAACCATCATAAACCAGTAGACATATACTTTGAGCACTTATTCCTTCCCCTCTACCTTCAAAGCCTAGTTTCTCCGTAGTAGTAGCTTTTATATTGATATTTTCAATTGGAGTTTTAAGGACTTTAGAGATATTTTCTCTCATTTCCCCTATGTAAGAGGCCATTTTGGGCTTTTGTGCTATTATTGTAGCATCTATGTTACCAATTTTATATTTAGCCTCTTTCATAATATTATATACTCTTTCCAATAAAATTAAACTGGAAATATCCTTGTACTGAGCATCATTATCTGGGAAGTGCTTTCCAATATCGCCTAAGGCTAAAGCACCAAGAATACTATCCATAATAGCATGTACCAATACGTCTGCATCGGAATGACCTAGTAAGCCTTTTTCATAGGGAATATTAACCCCTCCGATTATAAGTTCTCTTTCATCTACAAGCTTATGAACATCGTATCCTATTCCTACCCTCATACAATCACCCTATCTACTTTGGAAAATAAATTCTCTGTTTTTGAAAATCTTACTCCTATCTTCTAAGAAGGTTTCTCCGATTGCCAAATCCTCTGGAGTAGTAATCTTTATATTATCATAGCTACCCATTACCATCTTTACTTCTATGCCAATCCTTTCTACCAAGGCGCTGTCATCAGTAGCCAAGAAATTGTCGTTTATAGCCTTTTTATAGCCCTCTAAGATGATTTCTTTTTTAAAACACTGGGGAGTTTGAGCAATCCATAAAAGGCTTCTATTTGGGGTATTCTTAATATTATTTCCCTCTTCAACTACCTTAATGGTATCTTTCACAGGAACCCCAACTACACAGGCCCCATATTCAGCTGCCCCTTTAATTCCAGCTACTATATCCTTTATTTTTATAAAGGGTCTGGCTCCATCATGGGACAAAACTAAACTAGCCCTTTCGTTTAAGGCCAATATTCCATTATAGACGGAGTCCTGCCTTTCCTTTCCTCCTCTAACAATCTTGGATACTTTATTAAAATTATATCTCTTTACTATTTCCTTTCGACAATATTCTATTTCATCTTCCCGAGCAACTACTATGATTTCATCTACCAAACTACATCTTTCAAATTTTTCTATAGTGTGGGCAAGTATGGGTTTATTTTTTAGGTTGATAAATTGCTTATTTATCTTCGAGCCCATCCTATGACTCATACCTGCTGCTGCAATTATAACAGAAACATAGTGGTTTTCATACATATATTTCACCTCTTAAACATTATAGCATAGATAAAACTTACTTAAAACAAATTTATATCTAATAAAACCAACATTAGATGACAATAAAAATAAGGACCAAGTAATTGGTCCTATACGGCTTTGTCGATTATGGTTTTAGGTTTTGCGAATATCATCCTACCAGCAGAAGTTTGGAGTACACTGGTTACCAAGACATCTATAGTTTCGCCTATGTGTTTCTTTCCACTTTCAACCACTATCATAGTTCCGTCATCTAGATAAGCAAGTCCTTGACCCGACTCCTTGCCATCCTTAATGACTTGAACTACCATTTCCTCCCCTGGTAATACTACAGGTTTAACTGCATTGGCCAATTCGTTTATATTCAAAACTTCTATCCCTTGCACCTCTGCTACCTTATTTAGATTATAATCGTTAGTTAAAATCTTTCCCTTTAATAGCTTAGTTAGCTTCAATAATTTAGAATCCACTTCTTTGACATCATCAAATTTCTTGTCGTGGATTATTACTTCTATATCTAATTCCTTTTGTATCTTGTTTAAAATATCTAGCCCTCTTCTCCCCCTATTTCGCTTTAGGGTGTCTGAAGAATCAGCAATATGTTGAAGTTCCTCCAGTACAAATTCTGGTATAACTAAGGGCCCTTCAATAAAACCCGCTTTACAAATATCTGCTATCCTTCCATCTATTATAACGCTTGTATCCAATACTTTGGGACAGGATTTACAATCCATTGCTAGTTTATCCTTCTTAAAGCCTTTGCGGATATTTCCAACAGCAGAAGTGAAATCCTCCTTCTTTCTAGTAGGTACCTTAATTCCCAAATAGCCAAATAGTATATAAAGGGCTATGGAGATTACAACTCCCAAATATGGAATTTCTAACTTATAAAAAGGTTGGCTTAACAGATATGCAATGACCAAGCCTACGATTAATCCAACTGAACCTAGGGCAATATCATAGGCCGGAACCTTTTGTAGTTCGGTTTCCAAAAATTGAATCACTTTCCTACCGAAATTCATAATCTTTTGTGACAACAAGAAGAATATAATTCCAAAAATAAAACTAACTCCTAAATATAAAACCAAATTCATCCATCCATTAGCTGTAAGTTGTATAACCTCAAATGTCCTCAGGCTAGCTACTACCCCATAACCCAATAATACTCCAATCAAAGCGATGATTCCTCTGATGATCTTATCGAGCATCCACTCACCTCCCATAATATATTTATTACCATTTTCTAAAATAATATAACATATTTTATACTTTTTATACCGACTTGATTGACTCGTCTATAATCCTTTCAGCTTCTTCTTGATTAGAATCCGATACCAGAACTATTTCGCTTATAAGCATTTGTTTAGCGCTATTTAACATCTTTCTTTCTCCCGTAGAAAGGGATTTTTCCGCATCTCTTAACATTAAATTTCTAACTACAGAAGCAATTTCAAATATATCTCCAGACTTTATTTTTTCCATATTAGCTCTATAGCGCCTATTCCAATTTTGAGACATCTTTGTGCTATCACCTTTCAATATATCAATAACCCTTTCTAGGTCCTCTCTATCTATAATCTCTCTGATTCCTATTTCTTCCACATTATCTACAGGTATCATAACCTTCATATCTCCTATGGGCATCTGCATTATATAATATTTCCTTTTCTCTCCTAAAATCTCTTTTTCTTCGATCCCTTCAATAATGCCAGCGCCATGCATTGGATAAACCACCTTATCTCCAATATTAAACATCTTACAACCTCCTGTCTTATTGGTCTTATTATATTATACAATAATTATTAAAGGTTGTAAAGTTTATATGATACCATAGCAACAATTCACTTGTCAACTCTTTTTTAAAAACTCTATTTTTTAAAAATATTGATAGAATTATTTGACAACAACTTGTCCCTATAAGTATAATAAAATAAAACGTATACAATATTTCTTTGACAGGGGTGGAACTGAATGGACAGAAATACTATAAATATTGAGAATGATATTAGTATCAATGAATTCCAAGCTCAAGTGGATGATGTGCTTATTAGACATAGAAGCATTTTAGATATAATCACAAAATTAGATGAATATACGGCAAGAATCAATAGGGCGGTAATTAAATCTGCCACTTACTGCGGATGTATTGAAATTCATGCTACAAAGCAGGATTACAATAGAGATTCCCTTGAAGAAATTAAAAACAATATGGATGACCACATTAAGGGAAAATTATGCCCTAGCTGCAAGGAGATCTTACACGAGGAAATGGGGGCTTATATTTTCTATTTATCTGCCCTAGCCAATACTCTAGACATAAAAGTATCGGATGCCATATTAAATGAATATAAAAATATAAAGACATTGGGTATTTTCAGTCTTAAATAGCAGTAAATATATAGGCTAGATATCATCTATATCCTAGCCTTTTATATTGCTATTATAAATACTCATTCTTTAACCTCTTTAACCCTTCAGCAATACTAGCACTCCTAACCTTCCCTATTCCCGGTATAGAGTTTAACTCTTGGGGGCTTGTATTAACAATCTTTTCTAAAGTACCTGAAGCATTAATTAAATTTTCTAATATATTTGAAGGTATTCTGGGAATTTTGCTAAGTATTCTAAATCCTCTGGGCTCCACCTTGATATCCAAGGTATTCACACCTTCATCGTAGCCTAGTAGGTTGGAGATTAAATTTAAATCCAATAATTCATTATAATCCAATTGACCTATTTTGTCTATTAAGCTTTTTAAATCCTTATACTGTCCTTTTACATAGTCCTTAATTAAGTTAACCCTATCCTCCTTAACTCCTTCCATAAGCTCCTTAACTTGCATATTAAGTAACCTTCCTTCTGTACCCAATTCGGAGATAAAAAAATTTATTTCATTGCCTATCCTCCAAACCATTTCCATCTTCTGTATAGCTCTTGCAACTTCATAGAGGGATACCCTGTTTTTAAACTCCAAGGATGTTAAACTATCCATAGCCTTGTCTAAGGAGTTTTTATACTTTCCCAAGGTTTGGACTGCTTGATTTGCCTTGTTTAATATATCACTAATATCCTTTAAAACATATTTATAACTGCCTCTATATAAGGTTATAACCCCCCTTCTTTGAGATATAGCAATAACTAAAAGCCCTGTCTGTTTGGCAACCCTTTCTGCCGTCTTATGCCTAGTTCCAGTTTCATGGGAGGGTATTAAACGACAAGGAAAGAGCTGAACATTGGCATAAAGAATCTTTTTACAATCGCTGCTTAATATTATAGCGCCATCCATCTTGGATAATTCATAGATATGAGAAGGGCTGTATTCACAATTTATGTAAAAACCACCATGGATAATATCCAATACTTCCTTTGTATTCCCAACCACTATTAAAGCTCCCGTTTTCCCGTCTATTATATTGTCTAATCCCTCTCTCAACTTAGTTCCAGGTGCTACCATCTTTAAAGCCTCTAACAGGGCTAATTCCATATAAATTCCTCCATACAATAGGTCTTATAAAGTATTATATGGAAAATACAATATTCTAATACTAAAAAGATGAAGGCTATATTTCTAAAAATATAACCTTTATCCTCTATTATCCCTTAAATACATGGTCTATAACTTGCTGCAAATTATTCAATCTTATTATTTCAAGATTGTCCAAATCCATATCATGTTTTATTCCGTCCTTGTGTATATAAACCTTTCTATATCCCATTCGGTCTAATTCTCTAATCCTGGCTTCAAGAGATGGAACTGGCTTTAATTCGCCGGTTAGTCCCACATCTGCAATGAATACCACATCGTTAGGTATTCCTTGATCCTTTATTGAAGATGCTATGCTCATTATTATGGCTAAGTTTACTGAGGGCTCACTTAATCTTAATCCACCAGTAGTCTTTATGACCACGTTTTTATCGAATAGATTTATTCTACCCCTTTGTTCAAGGATGGATATCAATGTTCCCAATTGGTCCTTTCTCAAGCAATCTCCAATCCTAGCAGGATATGGGGTAAAGGATCTGGATACTAAGCTTTCCACTTCAACTATTATCAACCTGGAACCTTCCCTAATAACGGATAAGGCGCTACCAGGTACTATTTCCTTGTAATCCCTATTGGTTACAAAGAATTCAGAAGGATTATCTATGGCTATCATGCCTTTTTCCTCCATGGAAAACAAGCCAATTTCTCCTGTTGGGCCAAACCTGTTCTTTGTGGCCATTAAAGTTCTCAATTCCTCATCGCTTTCCCCTTCTAAGTATATTACAGTATCCACCAAATGTTCTAAGGTTCTAAGACCAGCCATTTCATTGGCCTTAGTCATATGCCCAACCATTATAACAGCCCTTGGCCTATTTTTATTCTTTGCCATATCTACCAAGGCATTGGCACATTCGATAGTTTGGATTGGAGAACCTGCCCGCGAATTAAATTCATCCAATTTAAAAGTCTGAATACTATCTATGATTACCAAATCTGGATCTATTGAATCTACAGCTTCTAAGACGTTGTCCATACTAACATCTGATAAAATCCAAATATTTTTAGGGATTATATCCAGTACCCTATTAGCCCTATTTTTTATCTGGGTCTCACTTTCCTCTCCAGAAGCATAAAGAACCCTATATCCCTTATTAGCGACATTTTCCGATATCTGTAATAATAGAGTGGACTTACCTGCTCCGGGTCTAGCAGTTAATATGGTTACCGAATCCTTAACTATTCCTCCTCCTAATACTCGATTAAACTCATGGATATCCGTTACTATCCTTTGGCTTTTATCCGTATCTATTTTAGATAGCTCTATGGGAGATATTTTACCTGCTTTTTTGTCTTTAACTTGGCTATTTGATTTTTTATCTATTACCCTTTCCTCATAGCTATTCCAGGCACCGCATTCAAAACAGCGCCCCAACCATTTAGGGCTTTCATTTCCACACTGGGAACAAATATAGACGACTTTCTTCTTCATATTAGCCTCCTACTCCTATATATAACTATTATCCTTTACAACCCTTTAATTATGTAGGATAAAAGCCCATAGTCTAAATCTAGACTATGAGCCCTTTTTCAAATACCAGCTTATTATCCCTGTAATCGATAAGAATCTTATCAGCCTTGGTAACATTGCCCCTTAAAATTTCCTCTGCTAGCTGGTCTTCTATCATCTTGGTAATAGTCCTTTCTAAAGGTCGAGCTCCATAAACTGGGTCAAATCCTTCTTGGCTTATATGGTCTATAGTCCTTTCAGTAACTTTTATGTTTATACCCAGTTTCTTTAATCTATTCTCCAAGTCTCTAATCATAAGAGTTACAATTTCCTTAACATCCTCTTCTTTTAGGGAGTGGAATACAATTACCTCGTCAATCCTGTTTAAGAATTCAGGTCTAAAAGTGTTTTTTAGACTATCCATAATGGTTTCCTTCATCTTCTCATATTCTTCTTTCTCTTCCTCTACTCCTGAAGAAAATCCTAGTACATTTTGCTTTCTAATGCTTGTAGCTCCAACGTTTGAAGTCATTATTATTACTGTGTTTTTAAAGTCAACGGTTCTACCCTTTGAATCAGTTAATCTACCATCGTCTAGTATCTGTAGTAGTATATTGAATACATCTGGATGGGCTTTCTCAATCTCATCGAATAATACTACAGAATAGGGTTTTCTTCTAACAGCTTCTGTTAACTGACCTCCCTCGTCATAACCTACATAGCCTGGTGGAGAACCAACTAGTCTAGATACAGAATGTTTCTCCATATATTCACTCATATCTATCCTTATCATCAGGTCCTCATCGCCAAATAGGGCTTCTGCCAAGGCCTTGGCTAGATAAGTTTTACCAACACCTGTAGGCCCTACAAATATGAAAGTGCCCACTGGCTTTTTAGGATCCTTTAATCCTACCCTAGCCCTTCTTACAGCGCTTGCTACCGCTTCTACCGCCTGGTGCTGGCCCACTACTTTTTGATGCAATATTTTTTCTAAATTTAATAGTCTTTCGCTCTCTTCAGTAGTCATTTTCTCCACTGGAACACCCGTCCAATTGGATACAACTTTGGCCACCTCATCGTAACCTACGGTCATATCGGAAGTTTGCTTTTCCTTTTCCCATCTATTCTTTTCTTTTTCCAATTCCTCTCTAATTTTTCTTTCTTGATCCCTTATTTCTGCAGCCTTTTCAAAGTTTTGGGTATTTATAGCCTCTTCCTTCTCCTGGGATAATTCCTCTAATTTTTCCTCTAAATCCTTTAATCCATCAGGAGCAACATAGGAGTTTATCCTTATCATAGATGCAGCCTCATCAATTAGGTCTATGGCCTTATCTGGCAAGAACCTATCGGTAATATATCTACTAGATAGTTCTGCCGCAGCCTTCAAGGCCTCATCAGAAATTTTTACCCTATGATGGGCTTCGTATCTATCCCTTAGACCTTCAAGTATTTTAATAGTATCCTCCACCGTAGGCTCTTCCACCATTATAGGCTGGAATCTCCTTTCCAAGGCGGAATCCTTTTCAATATACTTTCTATATTCGTCTATAGTAGTAGCTCCTATTACCTGAAGCTCTCCCCTGGCTAAAACTGGCTTTAGTATATTGGAAGCATCAATAGCCCCTTCAGCAGCCCCAGCACCAATTATGGTATGGAGCTCATCTATAAATAAAATTATATTGCCTGCTTCCTTAAGTTCCTTCATAACTGACTTTAATCTATCTTCGAATTCACCTCTATACTTAGCTCCTGCAATCATTCCGGGCAGGTCCAGAGTTACCACTTTTTTGTCCTTTATTATTTCAGGAACCTCTCCTTCCACAATTTTTTGAGCCAGCCCTTCTGCTATAGCCGTCTTTCCTACCCCAGGTTCTCCTATAAGTACCGGATTGTTTTTGGTCCTTCTACTCAAGATTTGGATTACCCTTTCTATTTCTTTAGCTCTTCCTATAACCGGATCGATTTTTCCATCGATTGCAAGTTTTGTTAGGTCCCTTCCATATTTATCTAGATTAGGCGTTGCACTCTGGCCACCTCCTGTACTCTGTTTGCCTTGCCCTTTAGATAGATTGCTTAATATATCCTGTCTTAGATTGGATATATCTACTCCCAATTTTTTTAATATGGTAATAGCTACCCCTTCATTTTCTTCTAATAATCCAAGTAGTATATGCTCTGTTCCTACATAATTATGACCTAAATTTCTGGCTTCTAGAAAACTTAATTCAAATATCCTTTTAGTCCTAGGGGTAAATCCCATTATATCCGCATTATAACTACCTTCTCCTATGGCCTTTATTACTTCATTCCTGGCCTTTTCTAAATCAACACCCATTTTCTTCAGGGATGTGGCTGCAACCCCTTCTCCTTCCGCAAGTAATCCTAGCAATATATGTTCCGTACCAACATAGTTATGGCGCAATCTCTTTGCTTCTTCCTGAGCTAATAATATGGCCTTTTGAGCCCTTTCAGTGAATCTTCCAAACATTGCCATTTTATCCCTCCTAATCTATAGTCTTTCTCTAATATAATCAGCTCTGATTAAATTCCTTTCATTTTGCTGCAATTCCCTCTTAGCATATTTTTGTATATAGGCTGGTTGTATAGTAATCATCAACTTATCAATTTTTTTCAACTCTATATCATCGATTATGCCCATTTCAATTCCCATTCTTACATTTGATAAAAGTCCCATAGCTTCCTTTGACGATATCATCCTAGAATATCTTAAAACACCTAAAGATCTAAATACCCTATCTTCTACTTCATGTCTTTTGGTTTCCATTAAGTTTTTCCTGGCACTTCTTTCCCTTTCTAAAATCTGATTTACTATATTCTTTAATATCTTTATTATCTCCTCTTCCCTCTCACCCAGAGTCATCTGATTGGATATTTGAAATAGGTTTCCAGCAGCTTCGCTACCCTCTCCGTAGATTCCCCTTACTGCTAATCCTATCTTATTTAAATTGTTGATAAAATTTTTAATATGACCGCTAGCTGTCAAAGATGGTAAATGAACCATAACAGAAGCCCTAAGCCCCGTTCCAGTATTGGTAGGACAAGCAGTTAGATAGCCAAACTCTTGGTGAAAGGCATAGTCTAAAGAATTCTCTAAAAAATCATCTACCTGGCTTATAAGCTTCCAACCTTCCTCAAAATTTAAGCCTGGCAGTAATACTTGTATTCTCAAATGGTCTTCTTCGTTAATCATTATAGTAATATTTTCATCGTCTCGCAATAAAAAACTACTATAATCCGGCCTTTGTACCAAGCCTGGACTGATTAGGTGTTCTTCAATATAGGCCACCCTTTCTACTGGTGTTAGGTTATTTATTCGAATAAATCTATAGTTCATATTGCCAGTGATATCCTTCATCACATTCAGTATAGTTTGCGTGAGCCTTTCCGACTCCTCCATATTCATCATTTGAGGAAATCTATAGTCTTTTAAGTTACGGGCTAACCTTATTCTAGTACTTACTACTACATCAGATTCACTAGCTGGCCCTTCTACCCATTTTACCATTTTCTACACCTCCTTTAGCTATCTAACTCCTTTTCCAGCTCCCTTATCTGATCCCTTATAATAGCTGCCTCTTCAAAGGCCTCCTTTGCCACCAACCTAGCCATCTCTGCCTTAAGGCTTTGGATCTTCCTTTCCTTAGCTAAAGTTTCATTGGTCCTCTTGGGAACTTTACCAACATGATTAGTATGACCATGAATCCCTTTAAATAAAGGAATTAAATTGGATTTAAAGGTTTCATAACATCTAGCACAGCCAAATTTTCCACTCTGCCTAAACCGAGAATAATCCAAACCGCAAAAAGAACACTTAATTTCTTCTACCTTCTCCTTAGTACTTCCTCCATAAATATTATCGATTAGGCCAGTTAATAATTTATGAAAGGAAAAACTGGAATCAAATTCGATTTCACCATGGTTTCTAGCACATTCATCACATAGGTGTAATTCCTCTATTTCGCCGCCTACTATCTTCGTATAATGGACAGTTGCTTCCTTTTTTTTGCAAAATTCACATAACATCTCCCCACCTCCAGTTATCTAATGATGATAAGTAGCATATTTTTTAGTATATCTGCTCGCAATTTATTTCTGCCTGTAGTAACGCTTGCTAAAGCTGTATCCTCTATGGCTGCTTTCATCAACATCTCCTCTCGCTTAGAGATTATTTCTTCTTCCCTTAAGCTTTCAATCAAATGTTGAGCCTTGTTTTTAGTTATAGAGTCACCTATTACATTTATTATTAGGTCCTTAATATCCTCATCTTCTATTCCTACCTTCATTATCTTAATATAGCCACCCCCACCCCTTCTGCTTTCGATATAATAGCCTTTATATGGGGTAAATCTGGTGGTCAATACATAGTTTATCTGTGAAGGCGCACATCCAAACTGTTCCGCCAATTCATTTCTACCTATCTCGATTATTCCGTTTTCTGCCTCTTCCAACATTTGCTTTATAAACCTTTCAATAATATTGCTAATGCGTGGCATAGACTCACCTCTTTGACTTTGACTATCTTTGCCCTTCACTATATATTATACACATATCCTTTTTGTTTTCAATCCCCTATAAATTCTACCCTCTTATTGATTATACCCAAAGTTTTTTTAAACATTCTAAAATTTATTTAATAGGAATTTCCTAGTAATAAAAAAGTTCGATTGAAACAATCGAACTTTTTTATTACTCCATTATTCCTTTTGGGCCTTAGCTTCTTCTATGATCTTTTCTGCTATATTAGCTGGTACTTCTTCGTATCTAACAAACTCCATAGTAAAGCTTCCTCTACCTTGAGTCATACTTCTTAAATCTATGGCATATTCGAATAGTTCAGCTTGAGGTGCTTCAGCTATAACTAGTTGAGTTCCATCTGGTTGAGGATCCATGCCTAATATTCTACCTCTACGCTTGTTCATATCTCCCATTATATCTCCCATGTACTCTTCTGGAATTAATACTTCCACCTTCATAATAGGCTCTAGCAATACTGGATTGGCCTCTTCCATACCCTTCTTGAATGCTAAGGAAGCAGCAATTTTAAAGGCCATTTCGTTAGAGTCTACTGGGTGGTAAGAACCATCGAATAATGTAGCCTTAATATTAACTACAGGATAACCTGCCAATACTCCTTCTTCTAGAGATTCTCTTAATCCCTTTTCTACAGCCGGGAAGAAGTTCTTAGGTACAGCTCCACCGAATACCTCTTCTTCAAACACAAACTCCTCTTCACATGGTTCAAACCTAATATGAACGTCTCCATACTGTCCAGCACCACCAGATTGTTTTTTGTGCTTTCCTTGAACGCTGGCAGTTCCCTTTATGGTCTCTCTATATGCAACCTTTGGATTAGTTAAATTCACATCTACTCCGAAGGTGTTTTTCAGCTTATCCACTATTACTGATAATTGCATGTTGCCTTGCCCGCCGATTAATAATTGTTTTGTTTCTGTATTTCTTTCTAAAACGAAGGTTGGGTCTTCCTCTGTTAATCTCTGTAAGGATGAACTTATCTTTTCTTCATCTCCCTTAGCTTTTGGTTCTACCGCTAAGAATAGCGTGGGTTGTGGGTATTCTATTCTATCGTATAGGGTTGGATTAGATTTTTCACAGATGCTATCGCCAGTTTGAGTTACCTGAAGCTTAGAAGTAGCACCAATATCTCCCGCTACTATTTCAGATACTTCTATCTGGTTTTTACCTCTAAGTACAAATAAGCCGCCTAGCTTTTCAGATTTGTCCTTGCTGACATTATAGATATCTTGATCTTTGGTAATCTTTCCAGACAATACCTTGAATAAGGATAGTTTTCCAACAAAGGGGTCCACAATAGTCTTAAATACTATAGCTGAGAAGGGTTCGTTTGGGTCTACCTTTCTTTCTACTTCCTCTTCTCCTTTATAGCCTACATAAGAGCCTACATCTGCAGGACTTGGTAAATAATCCTTAGCCATCTTCAATAACAGGTCAATTCCCATAGCCTTTTCTGCCACACCAACTAGTAGTGGAACTAAATCTCCATTGACGATTGATAGTTTTAAGCCTTTCTTAACTTCACTTTCGGTAAACTCTTCCCCTTCAAAGTATTTTTCCATTAATTCTTCGTCTGTCTCCGCTATCTTTTCCATAAGCATCTCTTTTATAGATTCAATTTGGTCTTGAGCTTCTGCTGGTAGATCTACCTTCTTTGCATCTTTTCCGTTATATTCAAAGGCTAGCTCATCGATTACATCTACAATCCCCTTAAAGCCCTCCGCCTGTCCAATAGGTAGAGTAAATGGAACCACCTTATCGCCAAACTCAGCTTGAATTTCATTTAAAAGCTTTTCAAAGTCTACATTCTCCTTATCCATTTTATTAACAAATATAAGTCTTGGAATATTCTTTTCCTCTAAATACTTCCAGGCCTTTTCTGTTCCTACCTCTATACCTGAAGAAGCATCAACAATCAATACAGCAGATTCGCTCGCCCTCAAAGCGCCATACATTTCTCCTACGAAATCGAAATAGCCAGGAGTATCTAAAAAATTGTATTTAATGTTTTCCCATTCGGCAGGAATTACTGCTGTTGCAATTGAAACCTTTCTAGCAATCTCTTCCCTGTCAAAGTCTGATACCGTATTCCCGTCATCTACTCTTCCTTGCCTATTAGTTGCTCCCGTTACATATAGTATCGCTTCTGTTAAAGTTGTCTTTCCACTACCACTGTGTCCAACTAAGCTCAAGTTTCTGATCTCGTCAGTTTGATATACTTTCATGAATACCTTTCCCCCTTAACCAGCATTTTTGTTATTTATTATCAAAGATTTTATATTATAAAACCTTTCAAACAAAACAATATACCTATCCTTTTAGATTATATCATGAAACTGTTATTTGTCATAGTGTTTTTTATTGTCAGTAAAATTATACATGGTATACTATATGTAGAGTATACAAGAAGGGAGTTGTTCCTATGACAAAGGTATTTAGGAAAGAATTAGAGAGTTTAAAACCCTACGTACCAGGAAGGCCTATAGAAGATGTAAAAAGGGAGTATGGGCTAAAAGATGTAATAAAATTAGCCTCCAATGAAAATCCTTTAGGCTACTCTAAAAAGGTAAGGGAAAAGCTAATGAATTCCTTGGACAATTTAGCCCTTTACCCCGATGGTAATGCTACAGAGCTTAAAGAGGCCCTTTCTAAAAAACTGGATATAGCTGTTGATAATATCTTACCTTCCAGTGGAGCTGATGAGATGATTGACCTAATAGCTAAAACCCTTATATCCCCTGGAGATGAAGTTATAACTGCAGACATTACTTTTCCAAGATACATATCTACTACCAAAATGATGGGAGGTACCCCTATAATAGTTCCCTTAAAAGATTACACATATGATTTAGAAGGAATACTAAATCATATAAGCAATAAGACCAAACTCATTTGGATATGTAATCCCAACAACCCTACTGGAACCATGGTTACAGAAGAGGAATTAATGGATTTCTTTGCTAAAGTCCCAGAAAATGTGATAATTGCCTATGATGAAGCCTATAGGGAGTATGTAACAAGGAACGATTATCCTAAAAATAGCATCAAATTTGTCAAAAAATACCCAAATATTATAATTTTGAGAACCTTCTCCAAGGCCTATGGATTGGCAGGGTTAAGGGTAGCTTATGCTGTGGGAGACAAGGAAGTAATAAAAAATATTAATAAGGTAAGGGGACCTTTCAATGTGAATTCCTTGGGTCAAACGGCTGCTATAACTGCCCTTGAAGATGATGAATTCATAGAAGAAGTTTATAATCTCAATCTGGAAGGTAAAAACTATTTATACGAAGAATTTAGGAATATGGGATTACATTTTCCACCATCGGAAACCAATCACATCTATGTAAATGTAGAAAAAGATGCACAGGAAGTCTTTGTTGAATTACAGAAAAGAGGGGTTATCATAAGACCCATGTCAGGTAACTGGATAAGGGTTTCAATAGGTACTATGGAGGAAAATAGGATTTTCATAGAAAAATTAAAGGAAGTGTTGGGAAAATAATTTAAAGAGAGCCAGGTGGCTCTCTTTTTATTCAACCTTTTCCAACTTAATTCCTGTCATATGCCCATTTAAATCCTGTTTTTCAAAGGAGTCGTCGGACACCCTATTGATAGATATGGCTAGGGTTTCCTCCTTAATATAGTCTTCATAAAGCTTAACTGCTTCTGCTATTTCATCATTTCCATCGTAATAGATATTTATCTTATCTAGTACTTCATAGCCATTGTTCTTTCTCATCTGCTGTACTTTGGAAATAAACTCTCTTGCATATCCTTCGTTGATTAAATCCTTAGTAAGGGTAGTGTCTAATATTACGAATAGGTTATTTTCCATAGCTACATCGAAGCCTTCTTTGGCAGTTATGGTAACCATTACATAATCCTTAGCTATTTCTACATCTTCCCCATCTAAATTAAGAACCAGCTTCCCTCCAGCCTCTAATCTTGCTACCGCTTCATGAGGGTCTAATTCATTTAAAGCTTTTCCAAAGGCTTTTACCTTGGAACCTAGAATGGGACCTACCACCTTGAAGTTTGGCCTTAATGAGTAGTTCATAAACTGGCTTAAATCCTTTTCAAATACTACCTCTTTTACATTTAATTCTTCTTTAATTAGCGGAACTAAATCCTCAATCTTTTCTTCATATTTTCCATCTATTAATATCTCCTTTATAGGTTGGCGAACCTTGATTCTAACCGCTTCTCTTGAGGCCCTTCCTAATCTTACTAAATCCCTTACTAGGTCCATCTTTTCTTCTAGTTCTAAGTCTATTAGCTTTTCATCGTAATCAGGATAGTAATCCAAATGGACAGACTCATTATCCGTTAAATTCCTATATAGTTCTTCTGCTATAAAGGGTACAAAAGGTGCTATCATCTTACTAATACCTACTAATATCTCATAGGTAGTATTATATACTGCCTTTTTGTCCTTATCCAATTCAGTAGACCAAAAACGTCTTCTGGAACGCCTAATATACCAGTTGGAAAGGTCCTCTATAACGAATTCTTGGATGGCTCTTACTACTCTGGTTAGCTCGAACTTATCCATGTCTTCCCTTACTTGTTTTATTAGGCTATTGTATTTTGATAGAATCCACCTATCGATTTCTTCCCTTTCTTCATACTCTATGAAGAATTCCTTTGGGTCTACATCGTCTGTATTGGCATATAAGGAAAAGAAGTTATATACATTTCTAATACTTCTAAAGAATTTACTTTCTACTTCCCTAAGCCCTTCTTCATCAAATCTAGTTGGAGTCCATGGAGGCGATACATAGATTAAATACCATCTTAATACATCAGCCCCATATTTGTCGAATAATTCAAAGGGGTCTACAGTATTTCCCCTGGATTTAGACATCTTCTTACCCTCTTTGTCTAATATTAGGTCGTTTACCAGAACGTTCTTATAGGGAGATTTGCCCGTTACAAAGGTAGAAATAGCTATCAGGGAGTAGAACCATCCTCTTGTTTGGTCAATTCCCTCACAAATAAAATCGGCTGGGAACAGTTTATCGAAGTTTTCCTTGTTTTCAAATGGATAATGGTGTTGGGCAAAAGGCATTGCACCACTATCAAACCATACGTCAATTACATCCAATTCCCTATTCATAATCCCATTACACTTTTCACATTTAAAGTGAACATTGTCCACATAAGGCCTGTGGAGTTCAATGGATTCGTCTATATCCTCTATTGCCCTTTCAATCATTTCAGCTTTAGAACCTACGCTGGTGGTATGACCGCAATCCTCACATCTCCAAATTGGCAGAGGCGTACCCCAGTATCTGCTTCTGGAAATAGCCCAGTCGTTCAAATTCTCCAACCAATTGCCAAACCTCTTTTCCCCTACAAAGGCTGGATACCAATTTACTTCGTTATTGTTCTTTATCAGCTGATCTTTTAACTTGGTCATTTCGATATACCAACTAGGTTTAGCATAGTATAAAAGGGGTGTATGGCATCTCCAACAATGAGGATAGTTATGGGCAATTCTCTCTTTCTTATAGAGTTTACCATTTTCCCTTAGCCATCTTATTATCTCTGGGTCTGCATCCATGACAAATTTACCCTTCCAAAGGGTATCGGTAAACTTACCCTCATCATTTACAGGTTGCAGTACTGGTAAGCCATACTTAACTCCCGTATTATAGTCATCTTCCCCAAAGGCTGGTGCTGTGTGAACTATTCCAGTACCATCTTCTGTTGTTACATAATCTCCTAGGGTAATGAAGAAAGCCTTTTTATCTTCTGGTGTCTTCACAAAGGGAATTAGTTGCTCATATTCCATGTATTCAAGGTCTTTTCCCTTCATTTCTTCTAATATTTCATAATCTTCTCCCAGCACCCTTTCTGCCAACACCTTGCTTACATAATAAATCTCATCATCCTGCTTTACCTTAATATAGTCTTCCTCTGGATTAACGGTAAGGGAGACGTTACTTGGCAAAGTCCAGGGTGTGGTAGTCCAAGCTAGAAAATACTCATCCGAATCCTTACGCTTAAACTTAGCTATAACTGTATCCGTTTTAATCTCCTCATAACCCTGTGCTACTTCATGGGAGGCCAGGCCAGTACCACAGCGGGAGCAATAGGGTAATATCTTATGCCCCTCATAGATTAAGCCCTCTTTAAAGAATTTATCTAAAATCCACCAAACAGATTCTATATAATCATCTTCTAGAGTAATGTAAGGGTCATCCATATCTATTTCATAGCCCATCCTAACAGTCATCTCTCTCCAAAGCTTTTCATATCTAAATACGGACTCCTTACATTTTTTATTAAATTCTTCAATCCCATATTCCTCTATTTCCTGTTTGTTTTTTAAGTTTAACTGTTTCTCCACCTCTATTTCCACTGGTAGACCATGGGTATCCCAGCCAGCCTTCCTTTTTACTCTATAGCCCTCCATGGTTTTATACCTACAGACTAAGTCTTTTAAAGTTCTAGCCATAACATGATGAATTCCGGGTTTACCGTTGGCTGTTGGAGGACCTTCATAGAAAATATATGGTTTGTCCTCATCTCTGGTCTCTACAGCTTTATTAAGAAGGTCAATTTCTTTCCAGTAGTTTGAAATATCCTGTTCTCTTTTACTAACCGGTTCATTGGATAACTCTTTAAACCTCTTCAACGTCTTTCATCCTTTCCTTATACTTTTATTCAAAAAAATCCCTAAGCATATGCTTAGGGACGGATTTCCGCGGTACCACCCAAATTGTAGGATTAATAAATCCTACCGCTCCTTTTAGATAACGCTTATGGCGTAATACCCTACTAAAGTTCAGGTATTATACTCAGAGGTGATCTTCGTAAAAGGCTTATTAATAATCTCTCAGCCTAGGATTATTTCTCTGTATAATAAGTCCCTTTTACTACTCTCCTCGTCATAGTAAAATTTATTTATTTTGTGTATTAATATATAGAATTACCAGCCCTTTGTCAAGTTAATTTATATTATACATGTCATTATATCATCTTTGGTCATTCCTGAGAAATAATATCCCACGTCTATTGTGTCCAATACCTGAGAAATCTCGTCCTCTTTGTATCTGATACCTATTAACTTATCTTCTACATCGGATATCTCTCCACTACCAAAAAAGTCGCCATAGAACTTAATGCCTTTTATAATTCCTTCCTGTACATCTATCTTAGTTTCCACCTTTCCGGAAGGGAACCTCCTTGATTTTTCAATATTGAAATCAGGTGAACTACCAAAGTTCCATTCCCAAGTAGCATATCTTTCTTCCATTAATTTATTTATATTGGCATAGTCTTCTTCCGTTAACTTATACTCCTTAATTTCCTTATCCCCTCTAAACATATGCTCAAGTAATAGCTGCTTAAAATCTTCTATAGTTATATCTTCTTTCAAATGGTCTTTAATATTGGTTACTCTGCTTCTTACCGATTTAACGCCTTTAGATTCTATTTTATCCTTAGATACCTTTAGTGCCTTTTCTAATACCCCTAAATCCGTATCAAATAGCATGGCCCCGTGATGGAGGACCTTGCCCTTTTTCATATATTGAGCATTTCCACAGAACTTTTTACCATCTATCGTTATATCGTTTCTACCAGTAAATTCAGCCTTTACTCCTAATTTAGCCAACACTTCTATAACTGGTCGGGAGAAGGCTTCAAAGTTAAATGCCGATGTATCCTTGGTTTTAGATATTATGGTATAGTTTAGGTTTCCATAATCATGGTAAACAGCACCGCCACCTGAAAGTCTTCTAACCACATTTATATTATTCTCTCTTACATAATCAAGATTTATCTCCTGAATGGTATTTTGATGCTTTCCTACAATTATAGAAGGTTCATTTATCCATAATAAAAATATTTCGTCAAATTGATCTAAACTATCAAAGACATATTGCTCTAAAGCCAAATTAAATTGAGGCCTATTATCATCATTTCTAATATATATCATCCTTTAACCTCCTCTTGAGTTTTATTACATAATAATATTTTAATAAATATTATTATTATTGTAAATGATTTCCTATATTTAAATAGCATAAGTTAAAACAGGGAATTATATTCCCTGCTTTAACTAAAAGATCCATATTTACATTTTTGGTAGGTGGATAGCCTCCCCTAAGCAATCGGCACAAGCTTCAACCAAGGCCTCTGAATAGGTTGGATGTCCATGAATTATTTGGCCTACTTCATGAACTGTAATTTCCATTTCCATTAAAGCAACCGCTTCATTTATCATCTCTGCAGCCCCTGGGCCCGCTATATGAACCCCTAATATTTCACCATACCTTTTATCGCTAATTACTTTCACAAATCCTTTGGTGCTTCCAGACGCCAAAGCCCTGCCATTACCAACAAAATTAAATCTACCAACATTTATATCATATTTTAGTCTAGCCTCCTCTTCTGTAAGGCCTACGCTAGCAGCTTCAGGTATAGTATATATAGCTTGCGGAACATTCTTTAGATTAGCTTTAACCTTTTGCCCCATAGCATTTAAGGCTGCTACCTCTCCCATTTTAGCTGCTGCATGGGCTAGCATCTTCATACCGTTAATATCTCCTGGTGCATATATGCCTTCAATGCTGGTTTCCATATAATCATCTACCTTAACCCTTCCTCTTTCCATTTCAAAATTTAGTTCTCCCAGGGCTTCTATATCCGGAACCCTTCCAATGGACAAGAGGGCCTTATCTGCCAATATATCTTCTTTGCCTTCAACCTTTAAAATCAACTGATTGTTTTTTTCCTTAATCTCCATCAATTCTGCCGATGTCAATACTCTTATACCCTTTTCCTCCATCAATTCTTCAATAAATGTTGAAATATCCTCATCCATATTGGGAACAAGCCTGTCCATCTTTTCTATAATAGTTACTTCAGAACCAAAACTTCTAAAAGCTAGTCCTAATTCCACTCCAATTACTCCACCGCCTATTATTGCTAAGTTACTTGGCAGCTCAGTTAGGTTGAATATTTCATCACTAGTTAAAACTAAAGGGCTTTCTATTCCTGCTATATTAATTTTAGCAACCTTTGATCCTGCAGCTATTATTATTTTCTTACCCTCTAATATCTCCTTATAATCTACTAACACTTTTTTATCTTTTGAAACACGGCCTGTGCCTTTATATATATCAATTTCATGACTCTTTAATAATCCTACAACTCCATTTACAAGGGTCATTATTACCTCATTTTTATATTGAGTCAATTTTTGCAAATCTATTTTAACACCATTTTCTACTACTATTCCCCTTCTCTGGCTATTCTTTAACTCTTGGATAATCTCTGCATTCTTTAAATAGGTCTTGGTTGGGATGCAACCCTTGTTTAAACAAACTCCTCCAAAAGCGCCCTTCTCAACCAAAGCTACTTTTCCACCTAGTTGAGCTGCCTTTATAGCTGCAACATAACCGGCTGGTCCTCCCCCGATGACTATTACATCATAGCTTTTATCATAAGATTTAATTGTTTTCCTCTCTTCTTTTAGGGTTATTTCTTCTTTAACCTGGCTTGATTGTTCTGGAATCTTCTCTCCCTTTTCACCTATATAGGCTATTGGGGTTATCACGGGTACTTTTGCTCCCTCTTCATACAGTATTTTTAATAGATAGCCTGAGGTTTCCGCTTCTACCTCCATATTCACCTTATCCGTCATTATTTCTAAAAGGACTTCTCCTGCCTCAACATAATCCCCTTCTTTTTTCTTCCACTTTATTATTTGGCCTTCCTTCATGTCCATGCCTGCTTTAGGCATTATTACTTCCGTAGCCATATAACATCGCTCCTCTATAGTAAACTTAAATTAGCATTGACAGTGGATTTTCCAATAGATGCTTTAAGTCTTGTAAGAACTTAGCACCGGTAACCCCGTCAACTACCCTATGGTCTAAGGTTAAGCTTAGATTCATAACTGGTATGGTGGTTATTTCTTCATCTTTTTTGACTAATTTATCTACTATTGCGCTAACCCCTAGTATGGCTGTGTTAGGCTGATTGATAATAGGATTGAAATAGGTTATACCATACATACCTAAATTACTTACAGTAAAAGTAGAGCCTTGCAATTCATCTGGGGATAATTTCTTCTTCATAGCCCTTTCCTGTAAGTCCTTTGCAGCCACAACTATCTCAGACAAGCTCATTTCATGAGCATCTTTTATGACTGGAGTTATTAATCCATCTTCCATTCCAATGGCAAAGGCTAAATTGACATACTTATGAAGTATTATGTTATCATCAGAAAGCCTGCTATTAACGAAAGGATGTTTCATCAAGGCCCTACTGGTAGCAAGCAATATGATGTCATTTATAGTTAGCTTTTTACCTGTTTCCTTAAGAATTATATCCTTTACATCTTGGCGCAACTTAATAGCATTTCTCATATCTACTTCCGTGTTCAATGTAAAGGTTGGTGCTGAGAAATAACTTTCCGTCATCCTTTCAGCTATAATCTTTCTTACATTAGACATTGGAATAACTTCCGTTCTTTCATCTAAGGCATCATAATCAGCAATTCCTTTGCTTCTTAAAGCACCTACTACATCTTCTTTTAGAATTTTACCCTCATGGCCGCTACCCTTAATTTCTTCTAAATCTAGCCCTTCCATTTTTGCAATTCTCCTAGCTAAAGGTGTTACCTTTATTGAGTCCCTATAGTTTTCCACATCGGCTTTTTGTATCCTTCCCTTTGGTCCAGTACCTTTAACTTTGGTTAGGTCTATATTTCTTTCCCTTGCAATCCTTCTTGCTGCTGGTGTGGCCCTTACCTTGCCAGCAATATCCATAACATTAGTAGCTACTTGGATATCTTCTTGAACAATTTCTTTTTCAACAGCCTCTTCTATTTCCTCCGTCACTTTCGCCTTATCCTCTATTTCAGGAATTTTTTCTCCCCTTTCCCCTATATAGGCTATTGGGGTTATTACAGGCACTTTTGCCCCCTCTTCATACAATATTTTTAATAGATAGCCTGAGGTTTCCGCTTCTACCTCCATATTCACCTTATCCGTCATTATTTCTAAAAGGACTTCTCCTGCCTCAACATAATCCCCTTCTTTTTTCTTCCACTTTATTATTTGGCCTTCCTTCATGTCCATGCCTGCTTTAGGCATTATTACTTCCGTAGCCATATAATTCACCACCCTTTACCTGTTCATTACCTTCATTATTCCTGCCCTAATCTGCTCTTCACTTGGTACTGCTGCTGCCTCTAACCTTGGATTATATGGTATTGGTATATCCAATCCGGCTAATCTAACAATAGGTGCATCTAGATAATCAAAGGCTTCACTCTCGGCAATGATGGCTGCTATTTCCCCAATAAACCCTCCAGTTTTGCAGGCTTCATTTACTAGAACCACTCTGCCTGTTTTAATAACGGAATTTATAATCAATTCCTTGTCTAAAGGAACCAAGGTTCTAGGATCGACCACTTCCACGCTAATTCCTTCCTTTTCTAGCTCTTCTGCTACCCTTAAGACCCTTGGCAACATCCTGCCATAAGTTACTACGGTTACATCGCTACCTTCCTTTTTAATTTCTCCCTTACCCAAGGGTATAATGAAGTCTTCATCTAACGGAACCATTCCCTTTTCCTTATAGAGGGTTTTTTGTTCAACAAATACCACTGGATTATCATCTCGAATGGCTGCTTTCAATAGTCCTTTTGCATCTGCAGGTGTACCCGGTACTACTACTTTTAATCCTGGGACATGGCAGAACCAAGCTTCAAGGCTCTGGGAGTGTTGCGCTGCAGCCCCTGTTCCCGATCCACCTGGACATCTTAAGGTCATTGGTACCTTTGCCTTTCCTCCAAACATATACCTCATTTTAGCCGCTTGATTAACTAAGGCATCCATGGCAATGGTGGTAAAATCCATAAACATTATTTCCACTATAGGCCTCATGCCTGTAACTGCAGCTCCTGCTGCTGCCCCGGTTATAGCAGCTTCTGAAATAGGAGTGTCTCTAACCCTTTCTTCTCCGAACTCTTCTATCATACCAACGGATACCCCAAAAGCTCCTCCATAAAGCCCAACGTCTTCTCCCATTAAGAATACATTTTCATCCCTTCTCATTTCTTCACACATGGCAAGTTTTACAGCATCCTTATATGTCATTTCCTTCATATCCTTCATAAAATCCCCTCCCTTAAGCATATACATCTTCAGTTAAAGTTTCCAACGGTGGTTCCGGACTTTGGTTTGCAAACTCTACAGCCTTTTCAATATCCTCTACAGCCTTCTTTTCAACCTTGTCCAACTCTTCTTGGCTTGCAAAGTTATTTTCCAGCATATAATTTCTTAGCCTTTTTATAGGACATTTAGCCTTCCATTCTTCGACCTCTTCCTTAGTCCTATATACTTGGGCATCAGATTTTGAATGGCCTAGCCACCTATAGGTTCTACTCTCTATTAAAACTGGTCCATTTCCATTTCGCACATACTCAGCTACTTCCTTAACCGTTTTGTATACTTCTATAGCATCGTTTCCGTCTATAATATATCCTGGTATGCCGTAAGCCTTAGCCCTATCTGCTATATTTTCTATATTCATAGATTTGCTTTGAGGCATGCTCATTCCGTATAAGTTGTTTTCACAGAAAAATATTACTGGCAACTTCCAAATAGAAGCTAAATTCACCGATTCATGAAAGCTACCTTCATTAGTAGCACCATCACCGAAAAAACATAGAACTATTCTTCCAGTTTTCTTCATCT
>ERZ773359.1410-NODE-1410-length-33297-cov-6.253986_pt1 | contig 33297 bp, 35 predicted proteins | sample MGYA00374955_ERZ773359 | MGnify/ENA primary metagenome ERZ773359 (study PRJEB29098, sample SAMN04486028) | biogas fermenter metagenome | study: EMG produced TPA metagenomics assembly of the Biogas fermentation microbial communities from Germany - Plant 4 DNA1...
TCGTGTAAATGATGTGGGGTTCAATAAAACCTAAAGTGTCTTGACACTATCTTTTCCTGAAAAATATTTGACATAATATTTGGATTATGTTAAAATAAAGAATGCTGACGCGGGGTGGAGCAGTCGGTAGCTCGTCGGGCTCATAACCCGGAGGTCGCAGGTTCAAATCCTGCCCCCGCAACCAATGTCAACAACGCATTCCTCGTGAATGCGTTTTTTCTTTTGCGGCAGGACCTTTCCTGCTAAATGGGATTGTGAAGAAGCTTAGGGCAGGTTGCCGGAAGCGGTATTGGCAGTTTATGGTATGGGAAGAACTACAACGGCAAGCATTAAATGTAAATATCATACACTATTGACAATGGCTGCATGATATGGTACGCTTTATGTAGACGGGTGCTTCACTGTCGTGAAGTGCCCGTGTATTTTTATCTTAAAAAATACCATTTAATGGGTAAGATGGAGGCAGTAGAATGTCAGAAATTGAATCGTCGGGAGCTTTGTTTGAAAATCTTGTCAAACAGCTGGTGGAATTGGAGGAAGGTAAAAGTAAAATTTTGCAGCAGTATTTCCCTGCCGGCCAGACAACAGAACGTTATGAATTTGAGACATTAATTGATAATTATATAAAGAAAGTTGAACAATTTATCAACGAAAATAAAGACAAGCAAACAGGCTGCAACGAAGTTCCCTTTGTCACCATTGGCAGTGAAGTGGAAATTGAAGATTTGGCTGATCATGCAAGCTTTACCTATCGCATTGTCAGCCCCGATCAGGAAAAACTCAGCGCTGATGATATATCATACTTATCACCGGTAGGGAAATCCCTTTTACTAAAAAAGGTCGGCGATGTCATTGAGGTAAAAGCCCCTGGAGGTGTCTTTAACTACCGGATTAAATCCGTAAAAATGTGTCGCGAAGTAATGATTTAATTCTTGATAATAGTTTTGCGGGATTGATATAATACTATATATAGATAAATGCAACAAGCCGGTTTGTAGCCGGCTTATTTATATTAGCTAGGCCAAGAAAATTCTTTGTTTCTTAAGATGAGAGCTCAAGAAGGTCGGTAAGTTTGAAAACCGTACAGATTGAAGAATTTATGCAAAACAGAAATCAGTACCAGCCGGTGGATGTCCGCTCGCCCGGTGAATACAGGCAGGCGCATATTCCCGGCGCCATTAATGTGCCCTTATTTACAGATGAAGAAAGGGCTATCATTGGCATTACCTATAAAAATGAAGGAATTGCAAAAGCAAAACTTTTGGGATTAAAGCTGGTAGCACCGCGTTTGCCGGAGATGGTAGAACAAATCCTGGCTGCAGCCGGGAAAAAAAAGATTCTTGTTTATTGCTGGCGCGGGGGCATGCGCAGTTACAGTATGTGTGCTCTCATGGACGCGTTAAGATATCCGGTTTTTCAGCTGAATGGTGGTTATAAGGCCTTTAGGCGTTTTATTTTCCGTTTTCACCAGGAAAAGCAAATCACAGTACCTGTCTTTGTGCTCAACGGCTTAACCGGGGTGGGTAAGACCGCTATTTTGCAGATCTTGCAATCCCGTGGTCATGGCGTTTTAGATTTGGAAGGGATGGCCAACCACCGCGGTTCTGTCTTTGGCTCCGTGGGCCTTGGTGCAGCGCGCAGTCAAAAAGATTTTGAGGCCTTGCTGGCTTATGCTTTATTGGATTATGAGGATGCTCCTTACCTGATAATCGAAGGAGAAGGTAGGCGCATTGGACATGTTAGACTGCCGGATTATCTTTACACGGCGATGCTCCAAGGTGCTCATATTTTAGTGGAAGCCGATTTATCCGTCCGTGTAGAACGCATTGTAAACGAGTACCATGGGCATAAAGACACAAAAGAAGAGCTGATGGCCGCGGTGAGTATGCTACAAAAAAAACTAGGTAAAGCAAAAATACAGGAGTTAACGGAAAAAATCCGGCAGGACCGTTATCATGAAGTGGTCTTACAGCTTTGTCGAGATTACTATGACCAATATTACGGAGATTCTAAAAAAAGACGGGAAGAGTATCTTGCCGTGATCGATGCTAACAATTTGCAGGAAGCAGCGGATGATATTATTCTGACCATAGAAAAATATCTGGCGGAAAAAACAAATTTAGCTTCAGCTGGGGAGGCGCCGAAATGCATGTAGTACTTGTGGAACCCGAAATCCCTCCTAATACAGGTAATATTTCCCGTACCTGTGTCGTCACAGGTACTGTTTTACATCTCATTGAACCATTGGGGTTTTCCCTGGATGAACGCCATTTAAAGCGTGCCGGGCTGGATTACTGGGAACATTTGCAACTGCATATCCATCCCAATTTGCAAAGTTTTCTCCCGCTTTTGGAGGGCAAGTCCTTTTGGCTGCTAACCACAAAGGGTAAAAAGAAATATACAGATGTGCAATATCAAGCAAATGATTATTTAATTTTCGGGAAAGAAACAGCAGGTTTACCTGCATGGCTGTTGGCAAAATACCCGGAGCGATGTTTACGCATACCCATGGGGAAAGATTTTCGCTCCCTTAATCTTTCCAATTCAGTAGCCATAGTGTTGTATGAAGCTTTACGGCAGCTTAATTTTCCCAACTTGGTTTAATGTTAAGGAAAATGTAGGGGCTGTCCCTTGACTTTTGCTTAAAAGCACTGTAAGCTAGTGCATAGCAACCCCTTCAGGGGGGGTGGGGTGAAAGATATGGAAAATGCAAAAAAAAAAGACGCCCTCATGCGTTTAAAAACAGCCGGCGGCCATTTGCGAGCCATTGAGCGGATGTTGGCAGAAGATCAGTATTGCGCCGATATTTTACTGCAGCTGCACGCTGTGATTGCGTCTTTAAAAAAAATTAGTGACATTATTTTGGAAAACCATTTGGAAACTTGTATCCGTCAAGCTATCCAGCGCGGTGAAGCAGATTTAATTATCAGGGAACTTAAAACCTTTATGAAATATAAAGTCTAATAAATCTGAAATTTAAGGAGGCACACAAATGCCGGAAAACATTACCTTGACAATTGGCGGTATGTCCTGTGAACATTGTCAAAGGCGAATTGAAAAAGCGCTGCAGAATCTTGCGGGAGTGGAAGATGTGCAGGTAAATTTAGAGGCAAAAACGGCACAAGTTCAATTTGACCCGGCAATTATCAATGTAGAAAAAATAAAAGCAGCCGTCATTGACAGCGGCTATGAAGTTGAAGGTGAGCAAAAAAAATAAAGCCTGTCATTCAGGCTTTATTTTTTCCTTTTTGGGAGCTGAAAAAGGAAGAGATTTTTAACTTGAGGTTCCGGTATCCGTTGGCAAATAAAGGGGAAGTTTTGCGGAGGGAAAGATGTTTATCGTCTCCATGGATGTAATAAGAAATTAATACTTTAAGGGTTGCCGCCAAGGGAATGGCAAGCAGTACCCCCAAGAGGCCAAAAAGCTGACCGCCAATGAGCAGGCTGACAATAACTGTAATGGGCATTAAATCCACGGCTTTGCCCAGTAATAAAGGCGTGAGGATAAAGGCATCTATGGCTTGCACCACTACGTAAATAATGATAACGGGCAGCGGATGTGGTGCATTGGGGGTGAAGGCGAGCAAAACGGCAGGAATACCGGCCAGCCAGGGTCCTACATAAACAATGAGATTAAGGACACCGGCCAGGATACCCAACATGAGAGAGAAGGGCATATTAATTAAACGCAATGCTACTCCTGTTAAAATGCCTACAATTAAACAAAGGAGAATATTCCCGCGCAGATATGCCCCTACTTTATTGTCAATGATGGAAAGAACCAAAATAGCTTCTTTGCGCCAACTTTGGGGAAAAACGCTGATAATACCTTTTTTAACTGCTTTTAAATCCCGCAATAAATAAAAGACGAGAAAGAGGATAAGGACAGCATCAACCACATGGGAAACGATACTGCGGGCAATGCGTGTTATCTGCAAAGTGGCATATTGTAAATTGGTTGGCAAGTTATTAAGCAAGTCGTTGGTGAAATTTAGGAGTGCCTGGTTGATGCTTTCTATTTCCAGCAAGTTGTTGATTTTGGAAACTAATTCCGGCAGCAAAAAGCGATAATCGGTAGCGAGAAAACGGCCCAATTCCCCAAGTTCCATGATAAATTGGGGAATCAAAAAGTAAAAGAAAAGCAGAAAACTAAGAAGCAGCAGGGAAAAGACAAAAATAACGGCAAGAGTATTAGGAATGCCTCTGTGAGTAAGAAAATCTGTTATGGGGGAAAGGCAATAAACTATTAACGTGGCAATAACTAATAAACTAATTACCCAGGTAATTTTTTTCACGAAGAAAAAAAGTAACACTAAAACGATGATCAGGGCAATAAGGCGCAGAGATAAATACCAGTAAGTTTTGAGTTTAAGATTATTGTCCAAATTTTCCTCCTCCCATTCCCTTACATTATAACCACCAGACAAAAGTAAGACAACTGGTGTGATAAATTATGCTTAAAGTTTGTATATTTTAGGGAGGGGAGTGATTAAATAATGCATATGTTCAAGCTTTTACTGAGTGCTTTGTTGATAATGGTGGGGATGCTCCTTTTGCCTCCGCTTTCAGGTTCCGGTATAGCCGGTTTAGTTTCCCGCTTATGGTTAGGATTTGGCTTACTGGTATTCTCTGGCCACTACCTAAATTATTTACAAGAAGAAAAAAAACGACAGCCGCAAAAAATTACGGCTGGTCTGCGTCTGCGTCCGGATCAGCAACGTAATTTAAAACAAAAGTCATTTTCGGGGCAATAACAATGGTTTTCACCTGTAATTGGTAACGCTTGCCGTCCACTTCTAAAATACGCCGATCTAAAAGGTGTATCACTAATGTGTGATGCACTTTTTCTATTTCTTCACCAATTAAATTTTGGGTCAATTCTAAAATGGCCGTCTCCAGGGCCAATTCTGTAAGCGGGTCGCCGTTTTCTTTCATGAACTGTATTTCTATGGCACGAATGACATTTTGTTTTTGTTTGTCTTGAGATTCCAGTTTTTTCAAACGTTCTGTTGTTTCGTAAAGTTCTACTTTTAATTTTTCCCGGGAAATATATAATTCGTCAAGGCGCTGCCGCAAATATAAATTCATGCACACAGCACCGAAAAGCATGCCGATAAGCAGGGCGGAAAGCAGGCGTTTCACCTGATTCGCCCACCTGCAAGCTGCAAAATTAAAAGATAACCGCCGTGTGCACCCAGAAAAGATGCGAAAATGAGAAGCAGCTGTTTGATTACGGTATTAAGTTTTAGCCCTAAAAAACCTGCTTCTATGGCTCTTAAGGTATCAAAAGTGCCGCCTAAAGCCGCCACCAAAGCCCAAATTTTTAGTTTGCCGGCCAATTCAACCATACTGTAGCCCGGTGCCTGACCGGTGAAGACGGCACCCAAGGAGCCGATTAAAGTGCCCCCAATAATGACGCCGAAGGAAATAAATGCGTTTAACGTAAGTGTATCTAATAATTTGGCCATAAGGAATCTAAACCACCCTCCCCAAGAATTTAAAAAAGATAAAAAAATAATGCCTGTTTGTATCTATATGTATGGAGAAAAAGATGGAAGTAGACTAAAGGAAAAAAGACTCGCAAAAAGAATGTATTACTTGTAGACGGTAATCAGTAGAAAGGGTGAAGAAATTGGACAAACGCCCCTTTGTCCACTTGCATACACATACGGAATATTCACTTTTAGACGGAGCTTGTAAAATTAAGCAGGTAGTAGCCAAGGCTCGGGATCTGGGGATGCCTGCTTTGGCAATTACTGACCACGGTGCCATGTATGGTGTGCTTGATTTTTACAAAGCGGCCAAAGAGGTTGGTATTAAACCGATCATTGGCTGTGAAGTCTATGTGGCATCGCGTTCACGGTTTGATCGGGATCCGCACCTTGACAGCAAACAGTATCATTTGGTGCTTTTGGCGCGCAATCAGGAAGGGTATCAAAATCTTATGCAATTGGTGACACGAGCTTATAGTGAAGGGTTTTACTATAAACCGCGGGTTGATCATGAATTGCTCCAGCGCTATCACCGGGGACTAATCGCCCTTTCGGCGTGCCTGGCCGGGGAAATTCCCACGGCTTTGTTGGAAAACAGGGATGAAGATGCCTGCCGGCTTGTGCAGTTTTATCGGGAAACTTTTGGCAGTGAAAATTTCTTCCTGGAATTGCAGGACCATGGTTTACCGGAACAAAAGGAAATTAATCCGCGCTTAATTCAATTGGCCCGGGATACCAATACACCGCTGGTGGTTACTAATGATCTCCACTACTTAAACCGGGAAGACGCATACGCCCATGATGTTTTGCTCTGCATCCAAACGGGCAAGACTATGGAAGACAAGGATCGCATGCGTTTTGGTAGTGATGAGTTTTACTTGAAAACGGCAGAGGAAATGGCCGCACTTTTTCCTGAACTGCCGGAAGCGGTGGATAATACAGTGGAAATTGCCGAGCGGTGTGAGGTGGAATTTGAATTCGGTAAAACTTATATGCCCGTCTACGATATTCCCGCAGGTTTTAAAGATGACTCGGAATACCTGCGTAAACTGTGCCTGGACGGAGCGAAAAAGCTTTACGGTGATCCTCTCCCTGAACAGGTGCAGGAGCGTTTGGATTATGAATTAAATGTCATTAAACAAATGGGTTATTGTTCTTATTTTCTGATTGTGTGGGACTTTGTCAATTTTGCCCATAACTCTGGTATCCCTGTAGGTCCCGGTCGGGGCTCCGCCGCCGGTAGTATTGTTGCTTATTGTCTCGGCATCACCAATATCGATCCTTTAAAATATAACTTGCTGTTTGAGCGTTTTTTAAATCCTGAACGGGTAAGCATGCCTGATATTGATATTGATTTTTGTTATGAGCAAAGAGAAAAAGTTATAGATTATGTCATTAAAAAATATGGCGAAGACCATGTGGCCCAGATTATCACCTTTGGAACCATGGGGGCAAGGGCAGTGGTGCGCGACGTGGGACGCGTGCTGAATATGCCCTATGCGGAAGTGGATAAAATTGCCAAAATGATTCCGGCAGAGCCTAATATCACTGTGGCAGAAGCACTGGAAAAAGCACCGGATTTAAAAGAGCTGTACGAAAAAGATCCAAAAATTAAGCAACTAATTGATTTAAGTATGACTTTAGAAGGTTTACCGCGCCATACTTCCATTCATGCTGCAGCCGTGGTTATTTCGCAAAAGCCCTTGGTTGAATTGGTACCGCTACAAAAATCCGGCGACATGATGGTAACGCAATTCCCCAAAGACCCTGTGGAAGAGTTGGGCCTTTTGAAAATGGACTTTTTAGGCTTAAGGACGCTTACCATTTTGGATGAAGCTGTGCGGCTTGTAAAACAGACCACCGGTAAGGAAATTGATTTACAGAGGCTGCCTTTAGATGATAAAAAAACTTATGAACTGTTGTCGCAAGGTGATACGGCTGCCGTTTTTCAGCTTGAATCCAGCGGGATGCGGAGCGTCTTACGGGAGTTAAAACCTAGTGTTTTTGAGGATGTGATTGCTGTTTTGGCTTTGTACCGGCCCGGACCCATGGAGCAAATTCCTACTTTTATCAGTAATAAACACGGGCTGACGCCCATTCAGTACCTACATCCTGATCTGGAACCAATATTAAAAGAAACTTATGGTATTATGGTTTACCAAGAGCAAATCATGCAGGTGGCTTCCAAGATGGCCGGATTTTCTCTGGGTGAAGCCGATCTTTTACGCCGTGCCATTGGCAAAAAGAAAATCGAGATTTTAAATGAACAGCGTGAAGTTTTTGTACAAGGCTGCCTGGCCAAAGGTCATTCAGCAAAGCTGGCCAATGATTTGTATGATTTAATTGTAAAATTTGCTTCCTACGGTTTTAACAAATCACACGCCGCCGCCTATGCCCTGGTGTCGTACCAGGCAGCATATGTTAAAGCACATTACCCGACGGAATTTATGGCTGCCCATATGACTGGCCATATGTTTTCCACTGACAAAATTGCCGGCTATATTGATGACTGTAAAAAGATGGGCATTGCCGTTTTGCCTCCCGATATCAACGTTAGTGAGAAAAACTTTACCGTGACCGGAGACCGGGTTATCCGGTATGGTTTGGCAGCGGTGAAGAATGTGGGCTTGGGTGCCATTGAATCGATCATTGCCGCCCGGCAGGAAGGGGGCAAGTTTACCAGCCTGCGTGATTTTTGTTCACGGGTAGATTTGCGCAGCTGCAATAAAAAAGTGCTGGAAAGTTTAATTAAAAGCGGCGCCTTTGATTGCTTTGGTGCCAACCGCAATCAGCTGTTTGCCATTTTGGATGAAACAGTGGCAGCGGCCCAAACCATGCAAAAAGAAAAACAAAACGGCCAGATTAGCATGTTTGAAATTTTAGGGGATGAGGAGGAAAGTGCCTGGCTGAATCTGCATGATGAATATCCCGATTTGCCTGCTCCGTCGGCCAAGGAGCGTTTAGCCATGGAAAAGGAAGCCTTAGGTTTATACCTTAGCGGTCATCCCCTAGAAGAGTATGAACAAGTACTAAAGCTGTATCCCGAGCTGCTCACTTTAAATGAATTGAGTGCTTTGGCCGACGGGGAGCTCGTCATTACAGCCGGTATGATCAGTAATTCTAAAACCATCATGACAAAGGCGGGTAAGCCCATGTCATTTTTTACCCTGGAAGATATGACGGCTAATGTGGAAGTGGTTGTTTTTCCCAAGGTATATGAAAAAGCGAAGGTATATTTAGAAAATGACCAGGTTGTCTTTGTCCAGGGACGCCTTGATCATAAAGATGAGGAAGTAAAGATTCTTGCCGAAAATATTTCACCTCTGTCACAAGAGGTAAAGCAGGTTGTGATCCGTTGTAAACATGATGACGGTATCGGGAAGCTGTTGTCGCTCAAAGAAATTTTAAAAGATGCTTATGGCACCATACCGGTGTATCTTGCTTTTCCTGAGGTTAAGAAAAAGGTATTGTTGGCCCATGATTTTTGGTTGGCCGATGAAAAAGTACAGCTACCGGAAATAGAAAAACTTTTTGGTGCAGAAGCTGTGTTCATTGAAAAAGCAGGATAAGCTTTCTCTGACAGGGTAAATTAAAAACAACATTAAGGAGGATGCTTTTGCGTAGAATAGGTGTTTTGACATCCGGTGGCGATGCACCGGGGATGAATGCTGCCATTAGAGCGGTTGTCCGCAAATCAATTTATCATGGTCTGGAAGTTATCGGTTTTCGCCGCGGTTATCATGGCCTGATTTATGGTGACTATCTAAAAATGGAACTCGGTTCGGTGGCCGATATCATTCATCGCGGTGGAACAATTTTGCGTACGGCCAGATCGCCTGAATTTATGCAGCCGGAGGGTCGCCAAAAGGCTTTGGAAGTGATTGAAGCCAGCGGCATCGAAGGCCTGGTCATTATTGGCGGTGACGGTTCGCTCCGCGGTGCAGTGGAATTGGAAAAGTTAGGCGTTCACACCGTGGGGGTTCCCGGTACGATTGATAACGATATCGCTTGCACAGACTATACCATTGGTTTTGATACTGCCGTCAATAATGTCATAGATGCCATTAATAAAGTGAGAGACACGGCCACATCCCATGAAAGAGTTTATGTGATCGAAGTAATGGGGCGCTCAGCCGGCTATATCGCTTTAATGGCAGGGGTAGCCGGCGGGGCCGAATCTATTCTTGTGCCCGAAATACCCTATGACTTACAGGAAGTAATCGAGCGGATGCACCGCGGAGTTAAACGTGGCAAATTGCACAGTATCATTTTGGTGGCGGAAGGTGCCTCCAGTGCCATGGAAGTGGCCGATGTCATTAAAAAAGAAACAAAGATGGACGTGCGGGTAACAATTTTAGGTCATCTGCAGCGCGGCGGAACGCCCACGGCCTTTGATCGGATGCTTGCCAGTCGCCTGGGCGCGGCGGCGGTAGATTTACTGCGTTCCGGTTCCCATGGCTCCATGCTGGGGCTGGTGGGTAATGAAATTAAGAGTACTCCTTATGAGGAAGCTTTACAGCAAGCAAAGCCGTTTCCCAAAGAGCTTTACCACTTGGCAACCATTTTAGCCATCTAAAATATTATCTGTAAGGAGGAACTTAATGCGCAGGACAAAAATTGTCTGCACTCTTGGTCCCGTCAGTAATGATGTGCCTATTTTGCGCACCTTAATTCAGGCCGGAATGGATGTGGCCCGTTTAAATTTTTCCCACGGTACGCATGCAGAGCATGCGGCAACCATTGCTGCAGTGCGGCAAGCTGCAAAGGAAGAAGATAAAATGGTTGCCATTTTGATGGATACAAAGGGACCGGAAATTCGCCTTGGCACCTTCCAAGGGGGTAAAGCTTATTTGCGGGAAGGGGAGGAGTTTATTTTAACTACCCGGGAGGTTGTGGGGAACAATAGCATTGCCAGTGTGAATTATGCCGGCTTGACTGCAGATGTACAGGCGGGAATGCAGATTTTACTTGCTGATGGTTTACTTGTTTTAGAGGTGGTAAAAGTAACTGCAGATGAGATTTTCTGTAAGGTTTTAGCCGGCGGCGAAGTAAGTGATCATAAAGGAGTTAATGTACCCGGAGCAAAACTGCGCATGCCGGCAGTTTCTGAAAAGGACCGTCAGGATATAATTTTTGCCATTGAACATGATTTAGATTTCATTGCTACTTCTTTTACCAGGACTGCCGATGATGTACTGGCCATCCGTGCTATTTTGGAAGAATACCGGTCCGATATCCATATTATTGCCAAGATTGAAAACCAAGAAGGCGTGGACAATCTGGAAAAAATACTGGAAGTTGCCGACGGTATTATGGTGGCACGAGGTGATTTGGGGGTAGAAGTGCCCACGGAAGAAGTACCGCTCTTACAGAAAATTTTAATCAGCAAATGTAATGAAGCCGGCAAACCTGTCATTACTGCTACCCAGATGCTTGATTCCATGATCCGCAATCCCATGCCCACAAGGGCTGAAGCCAGTGATGTGGCCAATGCTATATTTGACGGTACCGATGCCGTGATGCTTTCCGGTGAAACGGCAATCGGAAAATACCCGGTGGCTGCAGTCCGTACCATGGACAGGATCGCCCGGCGCGCGGAAACTGCCCTGCAATACGAAAAGATTTTGGAAAGTTTTCAGCCGCCGGTGGAACGGAACGTTACTGATGCCATTGCTTATGCCACCTGCCATGTGGCCAAAGAACTGGGAGCGGCAGCAATTATCACTTCCACCCATTCCGGTTTTACTGCCAGAAATGTTTCCAAATATAAACCGCAGGCACGTATTGTGGCAGTGACGCCGCGGCAGGAAGTTGCCCGCAAGCTAGTATTGAATTGGGGAGTATTTCCTGTACTTTGCCGCCCTGCCACCACCACCGATGAAATGTTTTCCGCGGCCCTGGAGGCGGCGGAAGCATCCCACTATATTAAAAAAGGTGATTTAGTTGTCATTACCGCCGGTGTACCTGTAGGGGTCAGCGGGACTACCAATTTGCTGCGAGTACTGACGGTGGGAGAAATTTTGTTAAAGGGAGCCGGTTTAGGGAGAAAAGCAGTAACGGGAAAAGTGCGTATTGCCAACTCAGCCTCTGAAGCAAAAGATTTGCAAGCGGGAGAAATTCTCGTAGCGGCCGCCACAGATAAAGATTTTGTTCCGTATTTGGAAAAAGCGGGAGGACTTTTGGTGGAAGAAGGCGGGTTAACCTCGCATGCAGCTGTGGTGGCATTGCATTTAGGTCTGCCGGCCATTGTTGGGGCCACAGGGGCTTTAAAGCTTTTAACAAACGGACAGACAGTTACCTTGGATACGGTGCGCGGTCTTGTTTACCGGGGAAAAGCCACTGTTTTGTAGCCTATGCCTGCTTACTCCTAAAGACGCAACTGATAAAGCGCCTTTTTGGAGGTGAGGAGATTGACACAAGGGGAAACATTTATACGCGTCCGCTATGGGGAAACGGATAAAATGGGCATTGTTTACCATTCCCGCTACTTGGATTGGATGGAAGTGGGACGGACAGAATTTTTCCGGCAGCTAGGTATGCCCTATAGCGAAATTGAAAAAAACAATATTTTTTTACCTGTCATCAAAGTCTATTGTCAATATAAAAGTCCGGCTCGCTATGACGATCTTTTGCGGATTGTGACAAACGTTACCAGTTTGCAGGAAGTGCGGCTTGTTTTTACTTATGAAATTTTTCGCGAAGATAAAATTTTAGCCCTTGGGGAAACGGAACATGCTTTTGTTAATCATTTGGGCAAACCTATCGTTTTAAAAAAGCATAATCCCTTTCTCTGGCGAAGGCTTTTGGAAGCCATTGGTGAGCAGACAGATAATATGGGGTAAATTATACTTTTGAGAAGGACTTTAATTTTAGGTGCAGAATAATCTAATTTATCCCAGGGAAAGGAGATTAAAAATGCGCAGGATTATCCACACGGGAATATTTGTGAGAAATCTGGAGGAATCTATCCGCTTTTACACGGAAATTCTCGGGTTCAAACTGGTAGGCCAAGAGGAAATGCCGGATGTAAAGCTGGCTATTTTGGCAGGGGAGAACCAAGCCATTGAACTTTTGGAATTTGCCGAGGGGCCGGCTAGGGAAGAAAGCGGAATTATTGATCATTTTGCCATTGCTGTGGACGACATAGTTGCTGAAATTGCCCGTTTGCAAGAGCTGGGGGTACCTTTGGCAACCAAAGAGCCGCGGGAAATTATGGGCGGCATGAAAATTTTCTTTTTCTCCGGCCCCAACGGTGAGCAAATTGAATTAGTGCAGGAAGCAAAATAAATAAAATGCCTTTCAGCAATGAGCCTGAAAGGCATTAATCATTTTGTGACTAAGTAGATTGGGGGCGCATACAAATAGCGCCATAATCTTTTGAGATACTTGGCGACAATGGGTGTTGGTCTGTCGGTAAAAATATAGTAGCGGGGTAGGTCACAGTTTTGCCATAATTCAAACGCCAGGATACCGTTACCGTTTTTTAAAGTTACAACCCACACTTCTATCGGTCCGTCCAGGGCGCGGTGAATAATATAACTAGGTTCACCCAGTGAACTGCGCAGCAAGTAAGCACAGCGATAAACGGCAGTGGGGGAGACTGAATCGTTAAATTCAGGCAAGACGCGACGTGCAGAATAAACTGTCCTCTGGGCAAGGGCTTTAGCTGCTTCACCACGCGCCAAGGTTACGGATAGACCTCCCAGCCTTGGCACAGAAAAACCTCCTTGTATTTATGACATGGTTATAGCAACTGACCGTTTTTATATTATATGCATAAGGGCCGGTAACTTATCGTATGATTTCCACATTAATTAGGAAAAATCGACAATTACTTTTTCGTTTTTTAAATTTATTGCATTCCTTACTTAATTGCGGTAGAATCATTTACAAGTGTTTACGGAGGAGGAATAAAATTGGCCATCATTGTACCCTTTCGCGGTCTGCGTTACGATACAGAAAAGGCCGGCAACATGGCAGAATTAATTACACCACCTTATGATGTAATTGATGACAGGCAGCAAAAGGCGTATTACAAAAAAAATCCTTACAATATCATACGCTTGGAATATGGCGAAACCAGGCCTCATGATAATGAAGAAGACAACCGTTACACCCGTGCGCGGGGCTTCTTTACCAGCTGGTTGCAACAAGGAATTTTAAGACATGAAGAAAAACCTTCCTTGTACTTGTATGAGCAAGAATTTACGGAAAATAATTGCAGATTGGTGCGCACTGGGCTTATTGCCGGTGTAGGTTTGGAAGCATACGACACAGGTATGATCCTGCCCCATGAAGAAACATTGTCTAAAGCAAAAGCAGACAGGCTTATGCTTTTAGAACACTGTAGAGCCAATTTCAGTGCAATTTTTGGTCTTTATGACGACGAGAATTTTACCGTTGAAAAACTTACTAAGAAATATAAACAATTTGACCCAGTCATAGCTTTTACTGATGAAAACAGGGAGACACACCGCGTGTGGGCAATCAGTGATGCAGACGATTTAAAAGCCATTAAAGATTTTTTCCGTTTACAGAGGATTTATATTGCCGATGGCCATCATCGCTATGAAACGGCGCTTCATTTTCACCAGCAACAGGCTACTTTAGGTATAGACAAGTATAATTTTTGTTTGATGACACTGGTAAACCTGCATGATCCCGGACTTGTAATTTATCCTACACACCGTTTGGTGAAAAATCTTGAAAACTTTAACCGCCTTCAATTACTGGAGAAATTAAAAAATCTTTTTGATGTGCAGGAACTTAAACTCCCAGAGGAAAATAAAGCAGAATTTATAACCAATGAATTACATAAATTGAAAAGTTTTACTTCCGCCTATAATGCATACTTACTATATGCGGGTGACCAAAAACTATATCGCTTGCTGCATCCACGAAATGCTGAAAATAAAGTAATGGTAAAACGATACGGAGCCTTCTCTCCCCAGTGGCGCACATTGGATGTTGCCGTCCTGCAGGGTTTGGTGTTTGAAGAGATTTTTGGCATTGACAGCCACTCACGTGCCGGCGGTCAGCATTTAACATATACCCGGGAGGAAGCCGGGGCGCTGTCTGCTGTGGATGCAGGTAAATATCAAGCAGTTTTCTTTTTAAACCCAACACAAGTGAAGGAAGTGACGGCAGTGGCCGCTGCCGGGGAAAAAATGCCGCAAAAATCAACTTACTTTTATCCCAAACTTGTAACCGGATTGGTAATCAATGATTTTTGCCGCTAGAAAGAAATAGTGAAAGCCGACCTTTAAGCGGTCGGCTTTTGACAGTATTTTTAAGCGTGGATATTTTTTACTTCTGCGCTTGCTGTTTTTGGTAACGGGCACGTTCTTGTTTTTTAAGCAATTTTTTGCGCAAACGGATATTTTGGGGAGTTATTTCCACCAGCTCATCCTCTTTGATAAACTCCAGGGCTTCTTCCAGGCTTAAAGTGCGAACTTCTTTTAAACGGATTGTTTCTTCTGCGGTGGAAGCTCTAAAGTTGGTAAGATGTTTCTTTTTACATACATTAACTTCCAGATCTTGCTCGCGGTTATGTTGTCCTACAATCATGCCTTCATAAACTTTGGTGCCCGGAGTAATAAATAATTGTCCACGTTCTTCTGCTGCTTGTAACCCATAGACGGTAGCCTCACCGTCTTCCCAGGCGATAAGGGCTCCCTGATGGCGGGACGGTATTTCGCCTTTATAAGGTTCATAGCCGGCAAAAACGTGATGCATTAGACCATTGCCCCTTGTTTCTGTCAGGTATTCTGAACGCAAACCAATGAGACCGCGTGCCGGAAGGTGATATTCTAAACGTACTTGTCCTGAACCAAGGGGTGACATATCAAGCATTTCTGCTTTCCGGCGGCTTAAAATTTCCATCACATTGCCCACATACTCCTCCGGCAAATCTAAAACTAAATGTTCAAAAGGCTCATAAAGCTGCCCGTTAATCTTTTTCAGGATCACTTCAGGTTTGCTGACTTGCAGTTCATACCCTTCCCGGCGCATATTTTCGATGAGAATGGAAAGATGCAGTTCGCCGCGGCCGGACACGCGAAAACAGTCCGGACTGCCGGCTTCCTCAACCCGCAGGGAGACATTTGTTTCCAATTCGCGCCAAAGTCTTTCCCGTAACTTGCGGGAGGTAATATGTTGACCTTCGCGACCGGCAAAGGGGCTGTTATTAACTAAAAAATTCATCACCAAAGTCGGTTCGTCCACAGAAATGGTGGGCAATTGCTCCGGATGGTCAGGATGGCAGATGGTATCGCCGATATTTACATTTTCTAAACCGGAGATGGCAACAATATCCCCGGTTTCTCCTTGCTTTACTTCCATTGTTTTTAAGCCGGAAAAAATAAAAACTTTACCTATTTTGGCGCTGCTTTGGGTACCGTCAGCATGCAAAATGGCCACAGAATTGCCCGGGGCAACGGAGCCGCGCCGGATGCGGCCTACAGCATAGCGTCCCAGATAATTATCATAGAGCAAATTTGCCACGAGCATTTGAAAAGGCAAATCTGGATTGCCCCCGGGAGCAGGTATATGGGAGATAATTGTTTCAAATAGCGGTTCTAAAGTGGAAGAAAGATTTTCCGGATCCAGCCCGGCAATACCTTGGCGGGCTGATGTAAAAACTACGGGAAAATCAAGTTGCTCCTCAGTAGCATCCAAAGCAATAAATAAATCAAAGACCTGATCAACTACTTCCAAGGGACGCGCATCTTGGCGATCGATTTTATTGACAACCACAATGGGAACAAGTCCGGCTTGCAAAGCTTTCCGTAAAACAAAACGTGTTTGTGGCATGGGGCCTTCAAAGGCATCTACCAGCAGTAAAACTCCGTCCACCATGGAAAGAGCCCGTTCCACTTCACCGCCAAAATCAGCATGGCCGGGTGTGTCCACGATATTTATTTTTACGCCGCGGTAGATGACAGAAGTGTTTTTAGCTAAAATTGTAATACCGCGTTCCCTTTCCAAAGCATCGGAGTCTAAAACACGTTCCACGGTTTCTCGGCTGCGGAAAATTCCGCTCTGGCGTAGCATACCGTCAACTAAAGTGGTTTTGCCATGATCCACATGGGCAATGATGGCTAAATTACGTATTTCCATGTGTGTTCCTCCTTACGCAGCACAATTTAGTATACCAAGATTGCCGTTTGCAAACAAGAAATTTTTTGCAAAGGTATTTGACTTTTTGGGTGGAGGCACATGGCAGGAAGTGACGGCCTTGCGGGGAAGTATATATAGCAGTGCAAGAAAACGGGGGTTTCTCTGTGAGTATTATTATTAACGTGCATAAAGTTACAAAATCATATGGAGCAAATAAGATTTTAGATAATGTTACGCTGCAACTTTTTCCCCGCGAACGCGTTGGCTTGGTAGGAGCCAACGGTGCAGGAAAGACAACCCTTTTAAATCTTATTGCCGGGCGGGACAGTGCCGATGCAGGGACAATCACAGTTGCTAAAGGAACGACAATAGGTTATCTGGAGCAAAATGCCGCCAGGCTATCCGCACAAACCATGGAGGCAGAGCTGCGGCAGGCTTTTTCCCACCTGGATGCACTTTATGAAAAAATGATAGAACTGGAACGGCAGATGGCTGAACCGGAAAAACTGGCGAAAAAAGAACTGGCAAGAATCATGTCTGCTTATGGAGAGCTGCGGCATCGTTTTGAAGAAGCCGGGGGATACCTGGCAGAAGCACAATTACGTGCTGTGATTCAAGGTTTAGGTTTTACCGTAGAAGATTTGCCCCGACCAATTACCAGTTTTTCCGGCGGTGAGCAGACGCGGCTGCGGCTGGCACGGCTGTTGCTGAAAAAGCCAGATGTATTGCTTCTAGACGAACCTACCAATCATTTGGATCTTCAGGCCATAGAATGGCTGGAAAGTTTTCTGCATGATTGGCCGGGAACAATTTTGCTTGTTTCTCACGACCGTTATTTTCTTGACCGTGTTGTGGGGCGCATCTTATCCCTGGAAAACGGCAGTATTAAAAGTTATAATGGTAATTATACTGCTTACTTACAACAAAGAACAATTGAGCGTAAAGCGCAGGAAAAAGCATATTTAAAACAGCAGGCCTATGTGGCCAAAGAAGAAGCTTATATTCGTTCTCTTGGCACCAGTGAACGGGAAAAACGTCAAGCCAAAAGCCGGCAAAAACGTCTGGAAAAACTACAACCGGTGGAAAAGCCGCGGACAGAAAAAGCTATGTCGCTGGATTTTGCTTTTAGCGGTCGCAGCGGAGAAATTGTGGTGCGCTTGGAGAATATAAGTAAAGCATATGACAAGCACACTGTTTTTCAAAACTTAAATCTGCTGATCCGTTGGGGAGAAAAAATAGCCTTGGTGGGACCTAATGGTGCAGGTAAAAGCACCTTGCTGAAAATCATTACAGGACAATTGCAGCCAGATAGTGGTTGTGTTTGGCTGGGACCCAGTGTACAACCTGTCTATTTTGACCAGCACCAGCAAACAATACGACTTGGCTGGACACCACTGGAGGAAATTATGGCTGCCTCCGGGATGACGCAAACAGAAGCGAGAACATATTTGGGCCGTTTCTTGTTTATGGGCGACGATGTTTTTAAGAGAAATGCCGATCTCAGCGGTGGAGAAAAAAGCCGCCTGGCTTTAGCCAAATTGAGCCTGGATGACGGTAATTTTCTTATTTTGGACGAGCCCACTAATCATTTAGATCTTAAAGGCGTGGAAGAACTGGAAGAAGCACTGTCTGCTTATGCCGGAACTTTATTGGTGGTTTCTCATGACCGTTACTTCTTAACCCGTACCACCACAAAAGTGGCAGTTTTAGAGGACGGTACCCTGACTCTTTATCCCTATTCCTTTGCCGAATACCTGGAAAAACAAAGAAAGCAGGCAGAAAAGCAAAGTAGTCCCCAAAAACGCCGGCGCCAGGAAAAAGAAAGACTGCGGCGTGAAGAACAGCTGCAACTGCGACGTCAGCGGAAAAAACTGCAGCAAAAATTGCAAGCAACGGAAGATGAAATTACCAGGCAGGAAAAAGAGATTGCGCTTTTGGAAAGGGAGCTTGCAAAGCCGGAAGTCTTTAACGATTATAAACTGGCGGCGGAAAAGGGCAGACTACTGCAGGATTTAAAAGCAAGTGTCAATGCCTTGCTTTTAGAGTGGGAGAAAATCAGCACTGACTTGGAGCAATTAGGTGCCGGGGAAGAATAGAGTTGCCTGCTTGCTCATAAGTTTTTGTAATTGAAGTAAGGAGGAAGAGAGAATGAAGAAAGTAATTTTAATTTCTGGCAGCCCGCGGAAAAACGGTAATACCATGCAGATCTTAAAAAGGTGTGCCGAAAAAATAGAAGCCTGCGGTTTAGAAAGTGAAATTATATCGCTGGCGGACAAGAAAATTGAAGCTTGTATCGCTTGCCGCAAATGCCAAGGCACCGGAGTATGTGTTTTGCCAGATGATGTTAATGAAATTGTGGCAAAAGTGCGGCCGGCAAAAGGCTTTATTGTGGGGGCTCCCGTTTATTTTGGTACAGCACGCGGTGATGTTATGAATTTACTGCAGCGTATTGGCAGGCTTTCCGGCGCCAGTGACAGGTTCCTTGCCTGGAAAGTGGGGGGGCCCATTGCCATCAACCGGCGTGGTGGTGCCACCGCCACCATTCAAGAAATGCTGATGTTTTATTTCATTAATGAAATGATTGTCCCCGGTTCCACATACTGGAATATTGTTTTCGGTCTGGCGCCCGGCGATGCCCTTAATGATGAGGAAGGTGTGCGCACAGCCGAACGTTTTGCGGAAAACGTGGCCAAATTAATTTTAAAAATCGCAGATTAATTTCCGGCTGCGGCCGGATTTTTTACTCTCGCTGTACAATGGTTAATCTTTCCTTAAAGATTAAGCTCTTTCTTTGTTTTTGTTGTAAAATTAGATAAAATAGGGGAAAACAGAAATAAACAAACCCAAGGCGGAGGGATTCCATTGAAGGCAATTGAGCAAAAAGCAATTAATACCATTCGCATGTTGGCGGTGGATGCCATTGAAAAAGCAAAATCAGGCCACCCAGGTTTACCCATGGGCGGAGCTCCCATGGCTTACACATTGTGGACGCGATGCATGCAGCATAGCCCCAGCGATCCGCAGTGGCCCAATCGTGATCGTTTTGTTTTGTCGGCAGGCCATGGGTCCATGCTGCTGTATGCGCTTTTACATTTATTCGGTTATGGCCTTACGCTAGATGATTTAAAAGCTTTTCGGCAATGGGGCAGTTTGACGCCGGGACACCCTGAATACGGCCATACAGTTGGTGTGGAAACCACTACGGGGCCATTGGGACAAGGATTTGCCAATGCGGTAGGTATGGCCATTGCTGAGGCCAGACTGGCAGCCGAATTTAATAAACCCGGTTTTGAAATTGTACATCATTATACTTACGTTTACTGCGGTGACGGCTGTTTAATGGAGGGTGTCAGTGCGGAGGCCGCCTCTTTGGCGGGACATCTTAAATTAGGACGCTTGATTTGTCTCTATGATGATAATCAAATTACCATTGACGGCTCCACCGAGATAACTTTTACGGAAGATGTGGCTAAACGTTTTGAAGCTTATGGCTGGCATGTACTGAAGGTAAAAGACGGAAACGACATCGAAGAAATAGCTTTGGCCATAGAAAAGGCCAAGCAGGAGACAGAGAGACCATCGCTTATTATGGTGCGGACTGCCATCGGGTACGGCAGCCCCAATAAACAGGGTTCCGCCGCCGTCCACGGTGCTCCTTTGGGGGCAGAAGAAGTTAAATTGACAAAAGAAAATTTGGGCTGGCCGACAGAACCTGATTTTTATGTGCCTGCTGAAGTTCGCGAGCACTTTGCTGCCATCACTGCACAACTGGAAAAGAAAAAGGCGCAGTGGGACGAGCTTTTTGCGCAATATCGCCGGGAATATCCGGAAGCGGCAGCGGCTTGGGATGCTTGGCATGCCGGGGATATTCCTGCGGAGGTGGAAGAGGACAAGTCCCTTTGGCAGTTTGCAAAGCCCTTGGCTACCCGGGCCGCTTCGGGACAAGTGATGCAAATTATCGCTAAATATCTTTCCAATCTAATGGGTGGTTCTGCCGACCTTAATGCTTCCACAAACACCTACTTAAAAGGGCTTGGTGATTTCCAGGCCGACAACCGTAAAGGGAATAACCTCTTTTTTGGTGTGCGCGAACATGCCATGGGCAGTATAGCCAACGGCATGGCACTGCATGGCGGATTGAGGCCCTTTGTGTCTACATTTTTTGTCTTTGTTGATTATATGAAACCGCCCGTACGTTTGGCGGCTTTAATGGGATTACCGGTAATTTATGTTTTTACCCATGACAGTATTGGCGTTGGGGAGGACGGACCAACACACCAGCCCATTGAACAACTGGCCGGTTTACGCTCAACACCTAATCTGCATGTTTTCCGGCCTGCCGACGGACGGGAAACGGTGGCGGCGTGGTTGGCTGCCCTCAAGAGAAAAGATGGGCCCACAGCCATTATTTTAACACGGCAAACATTGCCACAACTGGAGGGCACAGGCGTAGAGGCGGCTAAAGGTGCATATGTCCTGGCGGCGGAAAAAGGTGAAGTGCCCGATCTTATTCTCATTGCCACCGGATCTGAAGTGCAGTTGGCTTTACAGGCGCAAAAAGTTTTGGCGGAAAAAGACATTGATGCCCGTGTGGTCAGCATGCCCAGTTGGGAATTATTTAAAGCTCAACCGGCAGCTTACCGGCAAAAAGTACTGCCGGAAAATGTGCGCAAAAGAATTGCCATTGAGGCCGGCCATTCTATGGGATGGCAGCAGTTTACCGGAGATGAAGGTTTAATCATCTCCATAGATCATTTTGGTGTTTCTGCACCCGGTGAAATTTTAATGCAGGAATTTGGCTTTACGGTGGAAAATATTGTGCAAAAAGCATTGGCACTTCTGCAGCGTTCTTGACAGTTATTTAACCATATTTTACAATGACTATATACCCTGTAGGTGTATAATGAGCAAAGGAGGTTGTTGCATGCCCACTTATGAATACACCTGCAAAACATGCGGTAAAAATTTTGAGGTACTGATTAAAAGTGCGGAAAAAAGTAATGTCAGTTGCCCCATTTGCAAAGGCAAGGATTTGCAGGAGATATACGGTTTTAATACCATTAAAAGCAGCAATATGGGAGACGCAGCTTGCAGTTTCAAGGCGGATTCTCCTTGCTCCCCGGGAGCAGGCATGCCCTGTAGTGCTTGCAAAGCTGTTTCCTAATTTGGGTTTTCAGGGGCAAACAACCATGCCGGCAAAGCATGGTTGTTTATTTTTCCCCTGGTGAGAGGGGAAGGATAGAGTAATAATATTATTTGTCAGCTAAATTTACAGATGGCAGATTCCCGCTAAAAGAAAAAAATTTTCCTGTCGCAGGAAAAGTTAATTAATTCACAAGCTACATTCTGCCGGCGAAGGGAGAGCTAAAATGGCAGAAATTTTACAAAGACAAACACAAAAACCATTGCCGAAAAAAATTAACCTTAAAGTTATCTTTCTTTTCAGTTTTGCCTTTTTGGGTGCTTGGCTGTTGTGGTTTTTTTACCAACGCGCTTTTTATCCCTATCTTTTTGGCCTTTTCTTTGGTTATATTATGCAACGCTCTAGGTTTTGTTTTGCGGCAGCTTTCCGTGACATCTTTCTCATCCGGAACACAGCTTTGACACGAGCAGTACTTGTGGCATTATTTCTCACCACCGTTGGTTTTTCCGTGTTACATTTTGCCTTGGGAATTAATTTGACGGTTGTGGGGCGCATTTACCCGGCAGGACTCCATACTATACTGGGTGGCCTGCTCTTTGGGTTTGGCATGACCGTGGCCGGAGCATGCGTCTCCGGTGCCCTGGTGCGGATGGGGGAAGGGAATGTGATGCAGTATGTTACATTTTTGGGACTGCTGTGCGGGTCGCTTTGGGGAGCGTGGCATTTAAATTGGGTAGTACCCTTTAGTATAGCCAAAACTCCCACAATTTTTTTGCCGGAGCAGCTTGGGTGGCCAGCGGCATTAAGCTTGCAGTTAGGCTGTTTTGTGCTGTTTTATTTCTGGGCATTAAAAGTAGAAAAGACCAAGCATGTTTTCTCCATATTTAAAAAAATCTCAGCAGCTATGCCTTATGGCCGCGCTGCTGTTTATTTGGCAGTAGGCAATACTTTATTTGTAATTTTTTACGGCAAGCCCTGGGGCATTACCACCGGCATCACCAGTTTAGCCGGTTGGGTGGCCGGCAAGTTAGGTATTGCCGTCAACGATTGGCTCTATTTTCAGGAAAATTTCTGGTTGGCTGACGACGGCGGGGCATTAATAGCGCACCCTTTAATCCTTTTGGCCTTAGGAATGCTGCTTGGAGCCATGCTTGCCAGTTTATACCACCATGAATTTCGTTGGCGTTTTCCCCGCACTAACCGTTATTACTGGGCAGCTTTACTAGGGGGAATCTGTATGGGGTATGGCTCAAGATTAGCTATGGGGTGTAATATTGGTGCCTTGTTGTCAGGTATTTCTTCATTATCACTACATGGCTGGCTTTTTGCTGCGGCTTTATTTCCGGGGGCATATTTGGGAGGGAAGGTTTTAATGCGCTATCTTTTGACGGCAAATTGATTTGGATGTTTAAATTGTAAGGATAAAATTAACTAGAACTTTGCAGTTACAAGAAAAAAACTCTATGATATAGTAAAACAAGAAAGACGCTTCATTTCAAGGTACGTCTTTCTTGTGCTTTAGGGGTTGCTACTTCTTCGGCGGACCGGCTCACCTGCAAACTTAAAGGGGAGCTTCCCTACCAGTAAGCATGTGAGATAAAGTTTTAGATCCGATAAAAAACGGCCCTGGTAATTGAGAGCCGGTGAGATTGCATTGGAGGTGGGAGTATGGATTATAGAATTGATGCCCTGGGTGAAATGTGCCCCCTACCCATTATGCGTGCAGAAATAAAATTGTTGGAGCTTAAGCCTTACGATCGCTTAATTTTAAAAACTGATCACAGCTGTTCCTCCGCCAGTGTGATCAATCATTTTCAGTCTAAATATAACTATCCTTGCCAAGTGCAGCAAATTGATGAGGGAATCTGGGAAATTATTATAGAAAAAAGATAATTTTTAACAAAAACCACGATCGGGAGAATGCAAAAGTTCCAAAAAATTGCGGTGAAGGGGTTTGGCCAGATCATCCGGATTGTACAGGCTAGTTATATCGTGCTGGAAATGTACTTTCTCTACTTTGATTTGCTTTAAAATTTTATAATGTAATTCTCTGCGGACGGCCATTTTCGGCAGCAAAGCCGCACCTTTGTCTGAAGTTACGGCGGAAATAATACCGTTTGTAGATTGTAATTCCAGTACTATATTTAACTCATCTAGATCTATATCCAAAGCAGACAAAGTTGTTTCCATGGTGGTGCGAATACCGGAGCCTTTCTCTCTAATTATCAGCGGCAGTTCTTTCAAGGTAGCAAGGGTAATTTCGTTGCTAGGCCATTTTTCACTGTTATGTGCCACTAAGATTAATTCGTTTGCTGTAACATGCTTGGTGGCAATTTTTTCTTGTTCCAAAAGTTCACGATTTTTTTCAGTCAGCGGTCCTTCTACTAAACCTATATCTATTTCGTGATTAATCATTTTTTCAATTACTGTGTCTGTGTTAAAGGTTTGCATGTGAATATGGTATTCCGGGTATTTTTCTTTAAAATTAAAGATAGTGCAAGGAAGTGCATAATTGCCTACGGTGCTGGAAGCTCCAAGTTGTAGCAATACTACTTGACTGCGGGAACGGTCCAGTTCCTTGGCAATTTTTTCACCTAAATAAAGTATTTTTTGGGCGTGTTGATAAACAACTTGCCCGGCATCAGTGAGGGTAACTCCCCGATTTGTACGTTCTAAAAGTTTAGACTGACACTGATTTTCGAGATCTTGAATTTTTAAGCTTAAAGAGGGTTGTGAAACATAGAGCTTTTTGGCTGCTTTAGAGATACTTCCTGTTTCCACAACTGTGCAAAAGGCCCTTAAGCTGTCAAGATCCATATCTCTCCCCCCTCTTTTACCATGGTCTATTCTTATTCTAATTCATTTAATTTTAACCTTCAAGCTGCTGCAGGGCATGTAAACGCCAGAAACTTGTTGTCAAAAAAATTTAAGATAAAAAAATCCGGCTAGTTGATATAGGAAACTTGTATAGCTATTGAAGTTGTCTATAGCCGGATTTTTTTATGGGCAAAAATAAGAGTTTTAATGAGAAAAATGCAGATAAACATATATAATTAGCTTTTTGACGAGACTGAGCTAAAGAGCTTATTATATGGGTAAATGAAAAAAATCACAAAGTATCCGGAGGTGAGCGGATGTTTTCCAGGCTTGGTTTTGGCGAACTGATTTTAATCTTAATTGTAGCTTTGTTGATATTTGGCCCCAAGAAGTTGCCGGAAATAGGGAAAGCTTTAGGTCATGGGATTAGAGAATTTAAAGCTGCCACTAAAGAATTACAGCAAAGTTTTTCCGACGCGGTAACAGAGACAGAAGATAAGTAAGTATAAGTGGTTTGGTACAAAATTTTGTTATACTTGATAGCCCTACATCAGAATGCTCATGAGGTGATGTGATGGGGCGAGAAGCTAAAAACCTTACAATAACTGGACACCTGGGAGAATTGCGGCAACGCTTAATAATTTGCCTGATGACTCTTGTGATAACTACAATAAGTAGTTTTCTTTTTGTCGATAAATTGCGTGCCATTATCACGCGCCCGGCCGGAGATATCCAGCTTATTTTTCTTACACCACCCGAAGCTTTGATGGCAGATTTGCGTTTGTCAGTGATGTTTGGTCTTGCTTTGGCAATGCCTGTACTGGTTTATCACTTACTTGCCTTTTTGCTGCCGGCTTTTGAAAGTTATGAAAAAAAGATTATTATCCCTGCTGTGCTGGCTGTTTTTGTTTTCTTTGTCTTGGGAGTGCTTTTTGCCTACTTTGTGGTTTTTCCCTTTTCAGTGCGCTTTTTTCTTAATTTTGCTACAGATACCCTGCAACCTCTGTTTACCATCTCAAACTATTTATCCTTTGCCGTGAATTTTATTTTTGCTTTTGGCATTGTCTTTCAACTACCGCTTTTGTTTCTCACACTTGGACAACTAAACATGGTGGAGGCAAAATTGCTGCGCCGGTATCGTAAATATGCACTACTTGCAGTGCTAGTTATCGCCGCTGTACTTACACCCCCAGATGTTTTTTCGCAATTAATGCTGGGCATCCCCCTCTACGGACTTTATGAATTAGGCATCCTGCTGGTGGCCTTTAGTCAAAGGGGAAGAAAAGTAGCGGATAAAAGTGAATGTTTTCATTTTCACTAAGATAAAGTTGCTGCAGTAAAGGAGGTTAAATAATGTCCGATTCTAAAGCTACGAAAGAAAAAGAAATTTCAAGAAGGAAGTTTTTAGTGGGAGCAGGTGCTGCCATCGCCGGTGTGGCGCTGGCAGGCGGGATTCATAATTTCCTGCGTGGCACTAATGCAAGCCCGGCGGCCGCCGGAAACGTAGAAGCGGCAAAATGGCCGGTAGAGTACAAAAAACTTGATCCGGACGTGGCGGCGGAAAGAGCTTATCTTGGATATAAAGAAGCCGGGTGAGGATATGGTGCCGCCCAAGGTCTTTTGGGCTATTTAGCGGAAGAAGTAGGCTATCCCTTTAACCAGCTGCCTTTAGAAGCCTTTACTTCTTTCCAAGCCGGTATTGAAGGTTGGGGATCCATCTGCGGTGCATTAATTGCTCCCATTCAGCTCATCGGGATGATTGCTGAAGGGGAAGAAAAATCAGCCATGGTTAATGAGTTGATTGCTTTTTATACGCAACATCCTTTCCCGGAATACCAGACAGGGGAATTTGATTTACCCAGAGTGGCGGTCGGTTCCACACTTTGCCATGTTTCCGTTACCCGGTGGATGAACGAGACAGGTATGGGTCCGCGCAGTAGACCGGAGCGTAAAGAAAGATGCGCCGGTTTAACGGCAGACGTCTGCAAGTTTACGGCGCAAATGCTCAATAAATATCTCGAAGGCACCTTTAAACCGGGAGAATATACTGCACCGGCGGTGGCCGGAGAGTGCCTGGTTTGCCACGGCGAGATGGAGCCTTTTGCCCATGGTAAAGAAAACTGCCTGGATTGCCATGAAGATCACCGGTAAAGGTGCTCACAAGTAAACACCCAAGCCCTCACGGCTTGGGTGTTTTGTTTTGGCTCTAACCTCCGCCTATGGGCGGGAAAAGGGCAAGCGTATCCCCATCCTTGAGCACATATTCCTTTTGCACAAGGATACCGTTGACCATGATCAAGGAAACTTCTTCTTCCGGTATGTCCAATACCTTAATGGCTTGTTCCACAGTTATGCCTTGGTCAAATTCCTTTATCTTTGCTTTAAAGCGATTGTGGCGCAGGGTGGCAAAAAGTTTTACCGTGAGCTGCATACTGTCACTCCATTTGTTGCAAATCCGGTACGTTACTACAACCCTAAAGCTTTAAGTTTTGCAGGTGTGGGAACACCGTTTTCCCAACCTCGCACTGCATAATATTGGGGCAGAAGCTTATCTAGGGGATGTACATGCCCTTTAGTTGGACCTTCAGGCATTGGATCTTCCAAAAGACGTTTTGGCAGTGTGTCATCGGCAGCAGTGTAGCCTTCTTGCAAATTAAACAAGCGTTCCACATTGTAGCAACGTTCTCCACATTTTAATAATGTCTCGGTAGTATATGGAATGCCGGTGGCCGCTGCCAATAAAGCTGCATAATCTTCGGCGCCCAGGGCAAAGGAGGAAAAGAGGCAAAGGCCGCTGCTGTCAATGGCGGCAGTGAGGTCCTGGAAAGTTTTTACCCATTGAGCTTTGCCTTCTAAAGAAAAACGATCCAATGGTTCCGGCAGGCCTAAAATCTCCGGTGAAATTAAATAGCCGCGTACGTGGCAACCACCGCGGTTAGAGGTGGCATATTGCAGACCATGCCCCATAAGTCCGCGCGGATCATAAGCAGGCAGTTCTAATTTTTTTACACTCATGGAAAGGTCAGGTGCGCCGTAGGCAGCCGTTAAACGAGCCGACCCCTGGGCCAGCAGAGAGCCAAATCCTTGCTTGTCCCCCATACGTTTAACCCACTCGACAATCGCTTCTGCATTGCCCCAGGTTAAAGCAGGGCCGTCTTCTAATTCTGCATTTGTAATTATGCCACGTTGGTATAATTCCATGGCGGCGGCAATAGTTGAGCCGGCAGAAATAGTGTCGACACCTATATCATTGCAGGCGGTATTGGCATGAATTATAGCTTTTAGATCGGAAATGCCGCAAGCACTGCCAAAGGCCCAAATAGTTTCATATTCCGGGCCGGCACCTTCAAGGCCGTCTATTTCACAATGGCGGCCACAGGCAATGGGGCAGCGGTAACAAGGATCTTTTCTTTTCAGATACTTTTCTGCTAATGTTTCCCCCGAGATATTTTCCGCCTCTGCAAAAACACCTGTTTGAAAGTTTTTTGTAGGCAAGATCCCTGCTTCATTGATAATATTTACCAGGATTGCTGTGCCATACGCCGGTAAACCTTGTCCTGTTACCCCGTTTTCCCTAATTTTTTTAATGGCGGCACGCACAGCTTCTTTAAATTTTACCGGGTCTGCTACTTGTACATTCTGTGTGCCACGCACAACAATTGCTTTAAGGTTTTTCGCACCCATCACAGCCCCGACGCCCGAGCGTCCCGCTGCCCGGCAAAAGTCGTTAATAATGGAAGCAATGGGAGAAAGATGTTCGCCGGCAGGCCCAATGACGGCAACTCGCGCCTTAGGGTCGCCAAATTCTTGCAAAAGTATTTCAGTTGCAATACTGGTAGTTTTACCCCAAAGGTGCGCGGCCGGTTTAATTTGTACAGAGTCATCTTTGATGGCAATATAGACCGGTTCCGGGGCTTTGCCTTCCACAATCAGCATATCGTAGCCGGCAAATTTTAGTTCTGCGCCCCAAAAACCTCCGGCATTTGAAGAAGCAATAACATTGTTAAGAGGCGATTTCGTTACCACCATATAGCGATTGCCGGTAGGGGCGGTGGTGCCGGTTAGCGGACCGGTAGCAAAAAATATTTTGTTCTCCTCAGATAAAGCATTAATGCCGGCAGGAATTTCTTCCATCAGCATTTTTCCTGCCAAACCTCTTCCGCCGATGAATTTATTTGACAAATCGGCGGGAACCTTTTCCGACTTGATTTCACCGGTACTGAGATTAATGCGTAAAATTTTTCCCCAGATACTGCTCAATTTAATACCTCCAGATAATAGTAATAAATGCAAAACGTACTAAATACATAGGGTAACTATATATTTGTAAATAATATTTCTAGTCAGAAATGAAAAATCCTGTCTGTATGTGACTGTATTCACTAAGGTAATTTTTGCCAGCACAACATAATTTTTTTAAAACTAAAAAATTCTTTGTAATCCTACCAAAGCAGCGCTTAACTGGCGCTGCTTTGGTGAGAAGTATTTATCCTTTGAGGAAATCTTGGCCGAACTGGTATATAATTAGACCAAGAAGCGGTATACAAGGCAGGAAGGGAGCATTATGCAAAAAGCAAGAAAAAAAATGATTTTCTTTATATGCGTACTGTTTGTGATTTTCTTTATTCTCATAACCAATGCTTATTATCCACTAAGAAGTTTTTTGCTCATGTTTCCTGTCAGCAAATACCATCAATACACAGGTCTTTTCCGTTACATACCCTTGTCAGTTCCTTCCGGAAGTTTGCCGGGCCGGGGCAGTTTTTTCCCTTATGTTTTGTATTTTAACGCCGGCAAAGGCTTTACCAAGTATTTAAATGCAAAGGAAGACATCCAGTTAAGTATCATTTATAACTTTGGTAATTTTCGCTGCGGCAAAAAGTATGCCGCCTATTTTGATCCGCAAAGCGATCTTTATGGGGCATTTTACGGCGCTTATGCCGTTAACAGTAAAGCTTTATTTTTTGCTGAAGACGGCCAGGTTAAAATTGAAAAGCTTGCTACCGTCCCTGCTTATGACCAAAAACACTTGGTGATGCCTTCCATTGGTTTGCCGCCGGGTAAAGTCACTTTTACGGTGGAAGCAGTAGAGGTACAAAGGGGGGTTTCGTATATAGACATCCCCGGCTGGTGCAAAATGGACGCCGTCATTAAAACCAATACGCCTGCCCACCGCTATCGCACCCGGCAATTGGGTTATTTACAGTATGGGGTACCTAAAGGTCTGGAAGTAGAAACTGATTATCAAGTTATGCGGCTTGCCGCCCGGGCATATTGTCGCTATTTTGAGGAGTATAATGCCACGATAGTTTTTTATATTCTGGCAAAAGAGCGGGGGGTGGTGGAGGAAATCGATACCCGAATTCTTTCCCGTTCTGTCTTAAAACAAAGCCATAAGCATTAATCTTGTGGTTTTTTAAAAACTACCAACAGTTCTTGCTGGCCAAATTCAATTGCTTCTTCACGGGAAGAGCAGGCTAAATCAATATTATTGGGCCCGATCCCGCTGCCGCGATCCTGCACAATGTACCATCCCTGACCTTCCACATAAATTTCTGTGCCAAAGGGGATATTGGGGCCGGCGGCTGCTGTTTTGCCGGGTACAACTTTTTCGCCGCTGGCTGTAATCCTAGGATCACCGGTATAGTCATGCCCCGGGACGGCGTCTGGTGCTGTAGGGGCATATTTGGTTACTTTCATGATTTGGGTGACATATTGCTCCGAGGCAAAAGACAGTCTTCTAGCTTCTTGCATTTCTTTTTCTGCATGCAACGCTGCCTGCCGGTATTGATGCACTTGGGCTGATAAATTTGTGGCTGAACGGAGGACGAAAAGAAGCACCAATGAGGTGATAAGTAAGAGCTGTTTTACAGTTAACATGGCACCTTCGTTCCTTTCTGCTCAGATTCTTATGCTAAAATCATTTTTGCCGAAGTGAGGCGATTTTATGGGTTGTTTATTATGGTTAATTTTGTTTGTTTTATGTTGGCCGGTGGCCCTCCTGTTTTTAATTTTGTATCCGCTGTTTTGGCTTATACTACTCCCCTTTAGATTCTGTGGTTATGCGGTCACATTGGTGCTGGATTTTATTTGGCAACTGGCAACTTTGCCTTTGCGGCTTTTACGCCGGCTCTGAGCCAGAAAGAGTGTTGTTACAAAAAAATAAGGTTTTACAAGCATTTTATTCTTGACAAAAAGTTCACAAGCCTTTAAACTTATATTAGAAGTACATAGCTGTATATACAGGTGCTTAAAGGTTTGCGTATAAAGCGGTCAAAAAAGCTTGTAAAAATAATTGTTACCAGATATAATTTCTTTGTATTAGTGTGCTATGAAAGCACAGATTAAAAGAGGCTGCGAGAAAAATTTACTATAAAACATGACTATTAACCATGAAGGTTAATGACTGGGCGACCCGGTCTACTTCATGGTTTTCTTTTTCCTAAAAGCTTTTGTAAAGAGAAAAGAGGGAGAAAAGATGCAAAACCGCATTGAAAAATATTGGCAGGGAGAAGCAACGCGTTATAATGAGAATATTTGGGCGGAATTAAATAGTTTTAAAAAACAAGCATGGAAGAAACTAATTAGTGCATACTTACCCCGCCAAGAAGATTTACTGGTACTTGACATCGGTACCGGTCCCGGATTTTTTGCCATGATTTTGGCGGAAATGGGGCACCGGGTTGCCGGCATAGATTGCGCAGAAAAGATGTTGGTACAGGCAAAAAATAATACACAAAAAGCCGGTTTACAAGTGAATTTTTTCAAAATGGATTCCCATGAGCTGGCTTTTCCCGATGCTTGTTTCGATCTTTTAGTGTGCCGCAATCTGACCTGGATTTTGCATGATCCCCCAAAAGCTTACCGGGAGTGGTATCGAGTATTAAAACCGGTGGCCGGCTGCTTATTTTTGATGCAAACTGGAACCTGCGCTTACATGATGCCAGGATGCAGGCAATGTATGAGGAAGATTTAAAACGGGCGCAAGCACTTGGCATTAAAATCAATGAGCATGAAGACCCGGAAGAATGCGATCGCATTGCCAAAGATTTATTTTTCAGTAAAAAACTGCGCCCCCAATGGGATAGTAAAGAATTGCTTGACATCGGATTTCGTCGTCTTTGGATCGATAATGATATTTCCGAGCTGGTTTGGGATCTCGGGGAAAGAATTCTTAATCGTTCCACACCCATGTTTTTAATTTGCGCGGAAAAATGAACGGGGGAAGACCATGAAAGTAAATTTTATTTCTTGGAGCGGAATCAAAAGCATATTTAACCGCCAGGAGCCCCACATGCCTGCTATCATTCTGCTTTTAATTTTGGCGGCGGTGATTTCTATTATTCTTGCCATCGGGCTAGGTCCCGTTAGTGTACCTCCTGCCACGGTGGCCAAAATTATCGGCAGCAAAATTCCTTTTTGCAAAGATTATTTTTCACCCACCTGGGCTAAAGTGGACGAGAATATTGTGTGGGGACTCCGCTTTCCGCGAGTTTTACTGGGGATGATTGTAGGTTCGTCTTTGTCTGTCACCGGAGTAGCGATGCAAGCTTTGGTGAGAAATCACCTGGCTGACCCGTTTATCTTGGGTGTGTCTTCCGGAGCATCGGCCACGGCAACTTTAGGCATGCTTTTTGGCGTCTTTTCCTTTTTCGGTACTTATTCATTATCCATTAGTGCCTTTATCGGTGCGGCCATTTCCATCATGATTGTTTACACTATTTCACGGGTTCGGGGAAGAATTAATATTCCCCAGCTGTTGCTGTCCGGAGTAGCGCTTTCCATGATTATGGATGCCATTACACGGATTATTACTTTAAGTGCGCCTAACGCTTTAGGTTTACACAATGTAACATACTGGCTTTCCGGAAGTTTAGCAGGGGCAAAATGGGGATATTTGACTCTTCCGGCTGCCACCATTTGTCTGTGCATGGTTATCCTCATGGCAAATCATCGCGCTTTAAATGCTTTGTTAATGGGGGATGAAACGGCCGGAACTTTAGGCTTCAATGTAGGGCGGTTGCAAAAAATGCTGGTGCTGGTATCTTCACTCATGGCCGGAACCACCATTGCTGTTAGTGGAACCGTGGGTTTTGTCGGGTTAATGGTTCCCCATATTACGCGCTTGTTTGTAGGTTCTGATCATAAAAGAGTTTTGCCGGTTTGTGCTTTACTCGGTGGAATTTTGGTGGTCTGGGTGGATGTGGCGGCAAGATTAATTATTGCACCGGAAGAGCTGCCCTTAGGTGTTTTGACGGCTATATTTGGCGGTCCTTTGTTTATTTGGTTATTAAAACGCAATACGTCTAAATGGTGAGGTGGAAAAATGAAACTGCAGGTAGAAAATTTAAGCTTTGCTTATGACCAAGAGCCGGTGATTGAAAATATTTCCATAACGGTTAAAAAGGGAGAGTTTGTAGGTTTAATTGGTCCTAACGGTAGCGGGAAATCAACAATTCTCAAAAATCTTTACCGGGCTTTGCAACCAAAGGGTGGGGTTGTGAAATTGGATGGAGATGATTTATTTAAATTAAACTATAAACAAGCGGCAAAAAAAATCGGTGTGGTGGGTCAGGAAAATTCTTTACCCTTTGATTTTACTGTGGAAGAAATAGTGGCCATGGGACGCAGTCCATATAAAAAAATTTTTGACGGAGATACCCTGGAAGATAAAGAAATTATCAATAAATCTTTAGCATATATGGGCATTGCTGAAATGGCAAAAAG
>ERZ773359.1411-NODE-1411-length-33291-cov-9.443465_pt1 | contig 33291 bp, 33 predicted proteins | sample MGYA00374955_ERZ773359 | MGnify/ENA primary metagenome ERZ773359 (study PRJEB29098, sample SAMN04486028) | biogas fermenter metagenome | study: EMG produced TPA metagenomics assembly of the Biogas fermentation microbial communities from Germany - Plant 4 DNA1...
TCTTCCGATGCGGACTACATTACCGGACAGGTCTTAAACATCGATGGTGGAATGGTGATGTAACACGTTCTGTAGCTGGTCGAAGCGATATTTGCGTTTAATTTAGATAGAAATTGAGGAAGCGTTGGAAGGAGGTGAAGTGGGTTGGAAAAGGTATTTGAGAAAGTAAAAGAGATAGTGGTAGAGCAGTTGGGTGTTGAGGAGGAAGAGGTGACGATGAAGGCCTCTTTTGTGGATGATTTAGGTGCCGATTCGTTAGACATTGTCGAGTTGATCATGGCATTCGAGGAGGCTTTTGAAACCGAGATTCCGGATGAGGATGCCGAGAAGATTGCCACTGTTGGTGATGCGGTGAAATACATTAAAGAGAATGCTCAATAAATAAATAGTCCCGGGAATTTCTCGGGACTTACCACAAAAAGGTCTTATCTTTGTTTTTCCCCGCCGTTACGGTGGGGTATTTTATAAGTGTAGAAACTTGTACGGAAATGAGGTGGCCATATGAGCAGAAGAGTTGTCGTTACAGGGCTGGGCGTCATCTCGGCCCTTGGTCTAGACGTAGACACCTTTTGGACGAATATTATCAACGGTAAATCCGGCGTTTCTTTGGTGGAATCTTTCGATACTACTGAGTTTCAGACGAAAATTGCCGCCGAAGTAAAGGACTTTGACCCAACTAATTATTTGGAGAAAAAAGATGCGCGCCATATGGACCGTTTCACCCAGTTTGCTGTTGTGGCTGCCCAGCAGGCATTGACCGACAGTCAACTCCAGATTACAGAAGAAAATGCCCACCAGGTTGGTGTGGTCATCGGATCTGGGATCGGTGGCTTAAAAACCCTGGAAGAACAGACGCGGCGGTTATTAGAAAAGGGGCCGCGACGGGTCAGTCCCTTTTTTATTCCAATGATCATTCCGGATATGGCTTCCGGCCAAGTGTCCATTTATACCGGCGCGCAGGGTCCGAACCTTGCTGCGGTTACCGCGTGTGCCTCTGCGGCCCACGCTATTGGTGAGGCCTTCCGTCTGATCCAGTATGGTGATGCCGAGGTGATGATTGCCGGGGGCGCCGAAGCAACCATCACTCCCTTAGGGATGGCGGGATTTAACTCCGCCGGGGCCTTATCGACGAACAATGATCATCCGGAGCAAGCCAGCCGCCCCTTTGACGCGAAAAGAGACGGTTTTGTCATGGGTGAAGGGGCCGGGGTGCTCATCTTAGAAGAACTGAACCATGCCTTAGCGCGGGGGGCCAAGATCTACGGGGAGATTAAAGGTTACGGCCTTTCGGGGGATGCTTACCACATTACGGCACCCCATCCTGAAGGACGGGGTGCGCTAAAAGCCATGGCGATGGCGGTAAAAGATGCCGGTTGGGAGCTGGAAACGGTCGATTATATTAACGCCCACGGAACCTCGACGCTCCAAAATGACCTGCTGGAAACGAAGGCGATTAAACAATTATTTGGTGAAAAAGCGACGCAACTAGCTGTTAGTTCAACCAAATCCATGACCGGTCATCTTTTAGGTGCGGCCGCCGGGATCGAGGCAATCATCTGTTTACGGGCGATCCAAGAAGGGATCATCCCACCCACCATCAATTACGAACATCCCGATCCCGATTGTGATCTGGACTATGTACCAAACCAGGCGCGTCGCCAACCAATTTCCCGGGTCCTTTCCAACTCCTTTGGGTTTGGCGGACACAATGCCACGTTAGCTTTGGCGAAATATGAAGAATGATGAGTAATCGAAGGATGGAAAGATGAACGGTGAACCTTTTACGGAAATCAACACCTTAATAACGCAACTCGGGCTTTTTCAAGAGAACAGCCGATTACTGAAACAAGCTTTGGCCCACCGCTCCTATACACACGAAGCCGGTGGAGATTCCAACGAACGCCTGGAATTTCTCGGCGATTCCGTTTTATCACTGGTAATCAGCGAACATCTCTTTAATCAACATCCGGAAAAGCCCGAAGGAGACCTTTCCAAGTGGCGTGCTTATCTGGTCAGTACCGATAGTTTAGCGCGCTTGGCGAAGAAACTGGGGCTTGGCCGCTACCTACTATTGGGCGTGGGTGAAGATAAGTCGGGCGGTCGGGAAAGACGGTCGATCTTGGCCGACGCGATGGAAGCCTTGATCGCGGCGATTTACTTGGAATACGGGTGGGAACGGGTGAAAACATTTATCTTGGAACAATGGCAACCCCTGCTCGCCCTTATGGAGAAACATGCTTTACCGGTCGATCCGAAAACCCATTTACAGGAGCTTTTACAGGCGAAAGGCTCTGTTCCCCGCTACAAGCTGGTTAAAGCGGAAGGTCCGGATCACAACCGCCTTTATACGATGGCGGTTTATAACGGAAAATCCTTTTTAGGCCAAGGCGTGGGTCGTAGCAAGAAAGAAGCAGAACAGGAAGCGGCCGAGGAAGCTTTGAAAGACTTAGAATAGAAAGAAGGAAATTTCCGTTAATTGTGGAACTATCAAATTATGTCACATAAAAACTCATAAAGAAAATGAGACGATAATTAATAGGGGGGTTAGTGTTTGGAGATCCTAAAAGTCTCGGCCAGCTCGAATCCGAAATCGGTTGCCGGTGCTCTGGCAGCAGTTGTCCGTGAAAACACTAGTGCTGAAGTCCAAGCGGTTGGAGCTGGTGCTGTTAATCAAAGCATAAAAGCCATTGCTATTGCCCGAGGTTATGTTGCCCCCAATGGGATTGATTTAGTCTGTATTCCGGCTTTTTCTGAGATTGACATTGATGGAGAAGAACGGACAGCAATTCGCTTTATTGTGCAGCCCAGGTGACATACGCCCTATGGGCGTTTTTTTTTGGGCATATCAGGGACAACCTGACCATATAATTTACGAGGAAGGAAAGGAATAAAGCTTTGATTAGCAGGAGGTGTTCGTGGTGACCACTCCGAATCAAAGACGGGACTTGGAGTTACTAAAAAGAATTAAAGTGGGTCAGGATCGGTCTGCCAAAGAAGAACTAGTCACCAAATATCTGCCGATGGTCAAACACATTGTCAAGCGCAAATACCGACCGGGATATGAATTTGAAGATCTGATCCAAGAGGGGTTGATCAGTCTCTTAAAGGCAATTGAAAATTACAACGGTCATCAGTATGCGGTGAAGTTTAGTACGTTCGCTTATATTTGCGTCTTAAGAAAGATGTTGAACATGCAAAAACATTATGCCTCTTTTAAATACCAATTTACCGCCAACACACTCTCCCTATGTGGTCACCTCACTGGGGATAGCTCGAGAAAGCTGATGGACATGATCGATGATCAAGCGGCGATGGACCCCCAAGAAGTAGTGATCCAAAAATCAAACGTCCGTCGTTTAGTCGAAGTCCTACAGGTCTACTTGACAAAGATAGAATATGTGGTCTTTTGGCTATATCTCCAAGGATTGAGCTGTGGGGAGATCGGTGATCTTCTTGGTTTGGACAGCAAAGTGGTGGATAACGCAAAGACCAGAGCGCGGCGGAAATTACAAAGAATAATTCGTCAGTACGGGTCTCTTTTGAATCCGCAGATTCCGTTGCGGACCCGGAAACGGGAAGACCTGGCCATGGAGGTAAAGGTGATATAATCACACAAATGGTAAGCTACGAATAACGAGAAGTATTTTCTAAATCAGGGTCAAGGGTGAAAAAATGACGAAAATATGGTAAAATATAATAGTTTGATTTGGTTAAGACCAGTTCGTCTAAATTATGTACGGGAGGGGCCTCTTTGCATCTAAAGCGTTTGGAAATTCATGGATTTAAATCTTTTGCCGACCGGATTAATTTAGTCTTTAAACCAGGGATTACCGCGATCGTCGGCCCGAACGGAAGTGGGAAAAGCAATATTGCCGATAGTTTACGTTGGGTGATGGGTGAATCAAATCTCCGTAATATTCGGGGGACGAAATACGAAGATGTGATCTTTGCTGGTAGTGAAGCCCGGAAGCCTTTGGGGATGGCCGAAGTTACCTTGGTCCTGGATAATACGGACCAAGCCTTACCGCTGGAGTATACCGAGGTTGCGGTGACGAGACGGGTTTACCGTTCGGGTGAGAGTGAATTTCTGATCAACCGGACCCCAGTCCGTCTCCGCGATATTCAAGAACTTTTCTTTGATACCGGATTGGGAAAAGAGGCCTATTCCGTAATCAGCCAGGGGAAGATCGATGCGATTCTCTCCGTTCGTCCGGAGGACCGGCGCAGTGTTTTTGAAGAAGCCGCTGGTATCATGCGGTATAAGGTGAAAAAAAATTTAACCTTGAAGAAACTGAGCGAGACGGAGAATAATATCTTACGGATCGAGGATCTATTACAAGAACTCTGTGCACAATTGGATCCTTTGTCTATCCAGGCGGAGAGGGCTTCCTTGTATATTGATCTCCGGGATACCTTGAAAAAAGTCGAGATTAACCATTCCTACCGGGAGCTTAACACGATCAGTGAAAATTTACAAAAGCTGGAGACGACACAACAGGCAAAACAGCAAGAGTTAACTGTCCTGCAAAGTGAGGCTGAAACCCTATCGGAAAAGGTGCAGGAAGTGAAGGCGCGGGCGACTGCCCTTGAAAACCAGATCCAAACTCGACAGAAACAGTTGATGGAAGGGTTGGCCCAACGGGAACGGGCGATGGGTGAACTTAACCTTTTTGCGGAGCGGAAACGCTCCCTCCAGAACCGGCAAGAAGAGTTGACCGGGAATCTAGCGGCGCTCCGGGAGAAGAAGGAGGCTTTAGAGCAGAAACAGGAACAGCTTTGTCAGTCTACGGCCGGTATTGATCGGGAAAAGAACCGGCTCGCTTGCGAGGTCAAAGACCTGGAGCGCGCCTTGGTGGAGAAAGAGGAGCGGATTAAGGAGCTCCGGAACAGTTTAAGTGCGAAAAAGACCCTTTATACCGATAAGTTGGCTGCCGATTCTCTTTTAAAACAGAAGATTAGTGAGGCGGGGGCACAAAAAGTTTTCCGCCAGGAGAAAGAGGTTGAACTCCGAACCGAGTTGGACCTGGCTGTTAAAGAAATGGCCGAAACGGAAGAACGTTTGAACGCCATCAAAGCGAAACTCGAGACGTTAAGGAACGAAGCAGAGCAGGCGAAAAGCGAGGAGCGCCAATTGGCGGCGGCAATCCAGAAACACCAAGCCTATTTGGAGGAGCGAGTCCAAAAGAACCAGGAGATACGGGAACGCCTCCGGGGCCTAGAGTCGAAGATCACGGTCCTAACGGAGATGGAACGGAGCCACCAGGGTTACTATCAAGGGGTTAAAGCATTATTACAAGCGACGCGGGAACCGTTCCACCAGGAGATCCACGGTATAATTGCGGATATTATTCGCCCGGAACCCGGCTACGAACTGGCTTTGGAAGTGGCGCTTGGTTCCGCACTACAAAACTTGGTGATTACCCACCACCGCCACGCTGGACAAGCCATTAACTATCTTAAACAAAACCGACTGGGGCGGGCGACTTTTCTCCCGCTGAACCTGATTGAAGGGAAACCGGATCGCTTCCGGGAGTATAAATCAATTCTTGCCGAGTATAACTCGAAACCAGCGACGGAAACCGTTTCCTATGACCAACAGTACCAGGCGGTCGTCTCCCACTTATTGAGTAGTACCTTGGTGGCCCCCGACTTAAAAACAGCGGTGGAATTGGCCGAAAAGACCCGGAAGCAGTTTCGGGTGGTGACTTTGGAAGGGGAGATCATTGCTCCCGGCGGCGCGATCACCGGGGGTAATCTTGAGCGTCGGCAAAGCGGTCTTCTGAGTCGAAAAGGAGAGATCCGCCGGTTAAAAGGGGAAAAGCAGGATCTCCTGGCCTTTTTAGACCGGGGGTTGAACGAAGAAAACCAGCTGCAAGCAGAGCTTAAGGACCTTTCCCAGCAACACGAGGAGAAACGGAACCGGGGTCAGGAAATTAGTATTCAGCAAAACTCTACCCTGAAGGATATGGAGGTCCTAAACGTCAGTTACGAAAAGACGGTCAAGCAAAGGGATCAGATTGAAACGGCTCTCCAGAAACTGAACAACGAATTAACGGCACAAGAATTAACGGTCAATGAGTTACAGGAAAAGATGATGCGTTCCGAGACGGAGATTGAGCTTATTGCCGCCGAAATTCGCGCCCTTGAGGAGCAGGAGAGTGTTCTGATTCAGGAACGGGAACAATGTTTAATGGATCTTTCGACGCTCTCTTCGCGCCTGGCCGGTGTCCAGCAGGAATGGGTCGGGAAACAAGAAAACTTACAAGACATACAACGTAACCTGGAAGAATTACGGAGTGAGATGGCCCGGCAGGAAAAGGAACGGATACGGGTGACCGAAGAACTGCGTCGTTTGGAAGCAGAAAGGGTGCAGTTAGAAGCCGCTATGGAAAAAACCGCTCAGGACTTGGCACACGAGGAAACCGAGTTGCAACAGCGGCGGGCCGAATGGCAAGCGGCGTTGGATAACGCCAATCAGATGGAGATCAGCCTGCGCCAGCAGCAAAAAAGGGAAGGGGAGTTGTTAACTGAACTCCACCGTTTGGAACTGCAGATTAACCGCTTGAATATCAACCGGGATAATCTGGCTGCTAATTTGACGGAAGTTTATGGGGAAGACTGGCAGCAGGAGGTGCAAAGTGAATGGGAACTACCCGCCCATCCGCGCCAGGAGATTTTGCGCCTAAAAACGCAGATGAAAGCGCTTGAGCCCGTTAATCTGCAGGCGATCGAGGATTATCAAACCTTGAAAGAGCGGGTTGATTTCCTCTCCCAGCAGCTGACCGACCTGAACGCGGCCCGGGAGTCATTGCATAAAGTGATTAATGAGATCGAAAAAACGATCAAAAAGCAGTTCACAGCCACTTTTGCGCAGATCCGAAAGGAGTTTACGGAACTTTTTGAGCAATTATTCTCCGGAGGTAAAGCGGATCTACAGTTGACCGATCCGGATCAACCGCTGGAATCGGGGATTGAGATTTTGGCGCAACCACCCGGTAAGCGTCTGCAGAATTTGTCCCTCCTTTCCGGGGGCGAACGGGCGATGACGGCTATAGCCCTGCTGTTTGCGATTTTCCGGGTAAAGCCCTCACCGTTTTGTATCTTGGATGAGATTGATGCGACACTGGATGGGGCCAATGTGCAACGGTTCACCGAGCTCCTGCGGATCTTTAGCAAGGAACTCCAGTTTATCGTGATCACCCACCGACGGGGAACAATGGAAGTGGCCGATGTCCTCTACGGCGTCACGATGGAAGAGAAAGGAATCAGCAAGCTTATTTCGCTCGAGTTAAAGGAACAGGCTAGTTAAGGAGGAGAAGAATGGCCGACAGTTTAGTAGCACGTTTAAAAGCAAGTTTAAATAAAACCCGCCGGAAACTTTTGGCCCCGTTGGAAGAGGCAGTTCAGTTCCACAAAAAGATCAGTCCCGAGTTTTATGAAGAGTTGGAGGAGATCCTGATCACTTCCGACGTGGGGATCAAGACCACCATGCTCCTGATGGAGAAATTAAAGGAAAAGGTGAAGGCAGAACGGGCCGATGATACGGCAGCCGTCCTGGATTATCTCCATACGATTATCACCGAACTCCTGTCGGTGGCGCCGCCAGCGGATCTAGAAACCGATTTGCCGTTGGCTTGTCTGGTGGTTGGTGTGAACGGGGTCGGCAAGACGACTTCCATTGCCAAGTTGACCGCCCAGTTTCGCGCGAAGGGCAGGTCCTGTCTGCTGGTGGCGGGGGATACATTTCGGGCCGCCGCCATCGATCAGTTGGCGATCTGGGCGGAAAGAACCGGGGCCGATTTTGTTAGCCACCAAGAGGGGGCCGATCCGGGGGCGGTTGCCTTTGACGGTATATCTGCGGCGAACGCCCGCAAGACCGATGTGGTCATCTTCGATACCGCGGGGCGTTTGCACACCAAAGTTAATCTCATGTCCGAACTGCAAAAAGTCCACCGGGTAGTCACCCAGAATCTAGGTTCCAGAAAACTGGTGAACCTTTTAGTCTTGGATGCAACCACGGGCCAAAATGCCCTGGAGCAGGCACGCGTCTTTCACGAGGCGATCGGGATTGATGGGATTATCCTAACCAAGCTTGACGGCACGGCGAAAGGCGGGATTGTGCTGGCGATCGTGGTCGAATTAGGCCTGCCCATTGTTTGGCTGGGCATCGGCGAACAGGCCGATGATCTACGCCGTTTTGACGCCGCCGCGTTTGCCTCTGCACTGTTAGGCCAAGAGTAAAGACGAGGCCTTAAAAGAGGTTTTCTAAGTTAAGGCGCAGTTGGTCGGGGATGCGGTAGATGATCTGTTTTAATTCGGCGATTCCACTTAAGGCCAAGACGGGTGCGTTGTTGTCGAGGAACGATTTCGTCCGCGCCAGCACCACTTCAAAATCGTCCATGTCATGATGATCGATGAGGAGAACCCAGAAGTTACGGGCTTTAACCCAGAGCTGGTTGATGACCTTGAGTTGGGCTGTAATTGTTTCTGGATCGGCGGTTTTAACGTAGGTAGCCAGCCTTTCCAGTTCCGTGAGGATCTCTTCGGCTTGTTGGGCAATGATCACTTCCGTATACCAACCTAGAGTAAAAAAAAGGATAAAAAAGATGATAACGCCGGCGAAGACTTTCATCCTAGTTTCTCCCTTCCCTCCGTTGGTTTGGTCTGAAAGTAAAAGCGGCCGCGGGTGTCGAGCATCGCAATTAAGACGGTGTGCGGATCGGTGACCCCGCGTTTTTTTAGTTCTTCCAGAAGCCACTGGCGGGTGAATCCAGCCGACGCCAAATTGGCCTCTTCAATCTGTCCGTCGAGGATTAGTAAAAGCGGTAAACTTTCCGGTAGGGCATTGAGCTTTAGATCTTCGAGGGTCACCGGGCGTTTTTCGGCGCGGGGGAGAACGGTTAAACTCCCGTTTGTTTCCAGCAAAGCGTACTCGATCTCGGAAAGATTGAAATAACCTTGGGAACGGAGTTGTTCCAGAAGGTCATGGATATGGTAAAGGTTACTCCGCATTTCGGCCCAGTTGATCTGTCCTTTTTCCATGATCGGACTGGGTTTTCCACAAAGAATCCGGCGGAAGGTTAGACTTTTGAGGGACCAGTAGGAGAAGACAACCTGGACAAGAAGGAGGGTAAGTACGGGGATCACGCCGCTGAACAAGGATAACCCCCGATCTTGCATAGGCACGGCGACCAAATCAGCGATCATGATGGTAATTACAAACTCATAGGGCTGCAACTCACCGATTTGTCGCTTTCCCATTAAACGCGTGACGATGACGACTAAGAGGTAGAGTAAGAGGGTTCGTACAAAAATGATCAGCATTTTGGCCTCCTTATTACCTTTTATTATTGGCCCTTTAGGCTTAAATCTATACTTCGGATGAAAAGCGATAACGGGACAAGCGATGTATACTATATACTTTCTCTGATCAATGATAATGATATTGACTTAATGTCAAAGGAAAAGTTATCATTGTAGAATGAACATACACTTAATTGCGAGGGGGATTTGTTATGCAAGAGATTAGTCCGCTGGCGGTGGCCCAACGGCAACTTGATTTGGCGGCCGAAAAGCTTAAGCTGGATCCCAATGTCCATGCCATCCTGAGGGAGCCGGCTCGGGTTTTGGAAGTGAATTTCCCGGTGCGGATGGATGATGGTTCGGTTCGCGTTTTTAAGGGATTTCGGGCCCAGCATAATAACGCGATCGGTCCGGCCAAAGGCGGCATCCGCTTTCATCCGCAAGTGACGTTAGAGGAAGTAAAAGCCCTTTCCATGTGGATGACCTTCAAATGTGGGGTTTTGGGCCTACCCTACGGGGGTGGCAAAGGGGGCGTTGCCGTTGATCCGCGGACTTTATCCCGTGGTGAACTGGAGCGGCTTAGCCGCGCGTACATCGGGGCAATCTCCCCGCTGATCGGTCCGGATCAAGATATTCCGGCGCCGGATGTTAATACGAATCCACAGATTATGGCGTGGATGATGGATGAGTTCAGCAAGTATAAAGGTGGGATCACCTACCCGGGCGTGGTCACCGGGAAACCGATCATTGCTGGTGGCTCCTTAGGCCGGGGCGAAGCGACGGGTCGGGGTTGTGTGATCATCATCCGGGAGACGGCCAAACGCCTGGGGATTGATCTCAAGACCGCGACGGCGGCAATCCAAGGGTTTGGCAATGTGGGTAGTGCGACCGCCCGCTTTTTGGCCGCAGAAGGAGTAAAAATCATCGCCATTATGGAGATTGACGGTGGGATTTATAATCCAGACGGGATTGATCCGGAAGCGCTTTTGGCGTACCGCGAGAAAAACGGGACCATCACCACCTTCCCGGGCTGCCAGCCCATTGATAACGAAGGGTTGTTGGCTTTAGAATGCGATATTCTGGTTCCGGCTGCTCTGGAGAACCAGATTACGCTGGAAAACGCCGATCGGGTTAAAGCGAAGATTGTGGCCGAAGCCGCGAATGGGCCGACCACTCCGGAAGCCGATGAAATCCTGGCTAAGAAGGGCATCTTTTTAACCCCGGATATTCTGACGAACGCGGGAGGCGTAACCGTCTCCTACTTTGAATGGGTGCAGAATACCATGAACTACTATTGGACCGCTGAAGAGGTTAACACCCGGTTAGAGCAGAAGATGGTGGAAGCCTTTGATCAGATTTATCGGATGAGCCAGGAGTATGGGGTTGAGATGCGGATGGCGGCTTATATGTATTCCATTGCCCGACTGGCTGAGGCGATTCAGGTGCGCGGTTGGGCTTAAACGACAAGGAGCGGGAATTTCCCGCTTTTTTGTTTTCTCGACGCCAAATGGTTGGAGCTAACGATCGTTACCACACCAACAAAACGTCAGCGGTAGTGGTTTCCATTGCAAATCAAAAGCAGCATGTTATAATGAAAATAGGCTTTTCGCCGCGATGAGCAGCTAACGAAGCGCGGATGAAAAGTCATTAACTCTTTCTTTTCGCGGAGAAGAACCGTAAACGGTTTTCAAAATTACTAATTAATGTTACAATAATTGATGATAAATTTATTCCATTTTAATAAATAAACAACATGGAGGAGAACGAAGTGAAAATAATCGACAAAAAACAACTTGCGCCAGAGATCATGCAATTCCTTGTGGAAGCTCCTCTGATCGCAAAAAAAGCCCAACCGGGACATTTCATTATTTTGCGCCATCGTGAAAATGGTGAACGGATCCCGCTAACCATTGCCGATTTTGACCGGGAAAAGGGGACGATCACCTTAGTTTGCCAAGGAATCGGGAAGAGCACCCGCGAGATTAACCAGATGCAAGTGGGTGATTCTTTTATTGATCTTTTAGGACCTTTAGGGAAAGCTTATCCCATTAAGAAACTGGGTACCGTCGTCTGTGTCGCTGGCGGATTAGGGGTTGCTCCACTTTATCCGAAAGCAAAAGCCCTGTATGAAGCCGGGAATAAGGTAATCAGCTTGATCGGCGCCCAGCGGAAAGAGATGCTGATCATGACCGCAGAGATGGCCGCAATCAGTGCGGAGATGCACTTCAGCACTGATGACGGCAGCTTTGGACACCATGGTTTCATCACCGAACCCCTCCGTGCTGTGCTGGCCCGTGAGAAGGTGGATGAAGTGGTGGCGGTCGGGCCCGTGCCGATGATGGCATCCGCCGTTAAGGTGGCCCAGGAGTTTAACGTCCCGGTGGTTGTTAGCTTAAATGCGTTAATGATCGATGGCACCGGAATGTGCGGAGGTTGCCGGGTCACGGTCGGCGGAGAAACGAAATTCTGCTGCGTGGATGGGCCTACCTTTGACGGTGCCACCGTCGATTTTCAGGAGATCCTGATGCGCCAAAGATATTACCGGGATCAGGAAGAAGAAGCAATACACCGTTGCAAACTAGAGGAGGCAGAACAACAATGAGACAACAGATGCCGAAACAGGATCCAGAGATTAGACGGAGAAACTTTGATGAAGTTGCCCACGGCTTCACCGCCGAACAGGCGCTCGCCGAAGCAAAGCGGTGTTTGAATTGTAAAAAGCCCCTTTGTGTCCAAGGCTGCCCGGTGGAGATTCAGATCCCACAGTTTATTACATTACTACTCGAAGGGAAGCCGGACGCCGCCCTTGCCAAGATTAAAGAGAAAAATAGCCTGCCTGCCATTTGTGGCCGGGTCTGTCCCCAGGAAAACCAGTGCGAAAAGCAATGTATTTTGGGGCGGAAGGGCGAGTCGGTGGCGATTGGTGCTTTAGAACGGTACTGTGCCGATTGGGGGCGGGCCAATGAAGCGGTGGAACCCACCTGTGCGCCGTCGTGCGCGGTAAAGGGGAAAGTGGCGGTGGTTGGTTCCGGTCCCGCCGGACTGACAGCGGCAGCCGATTTAGCTTTGATGGGCTATAAAGTGACCCTTTTTGAGTCGTTACATGCCACTGGCGGGGTATTGCGTTACGGGATCCCCGAGTTCAGGCTACCGAAGACCATTGTCGACTATGAAGTCGGGAACCTGGAGAAATTAGGGGTTGAGATTCAAACTAACGTTTTGATCGGAAAGACGATCACCATTGACGAATTGTTTGCCACCGGTTATGAAGCGGTGTTTATTGGTACTGGGGCTGGACTTCCGTATTTTCTCCAGATTCCTGGGGAAAATTTGAATGGAGTTTATTCGGCCAATGAGTTTTTAACCCGGGTCAACTTGATGAAAGCTTATCTCTTCCCAGAACACGACACCCCGATCCGTATCGGTAAACGTGTTGCGGTGGTCGGGGCCGGGAACGTGGCGATGGATTCGGCGCGTACCGCTTTACGGCTCGGGGCCGAAACCGTGAGCATTGTCTACCGTCGCTCGCGCGAAGAGATGCCTGCCCGTTTGGAAGAGATTGAAAACGCCGAAGAGGAAGGGGTCGAATTCCGCCTCCTCACCAACCCGGTTCGCCTGGAGGGAGATGAAAACGGCAACCTGACAACGATGATCTGTCAAAAAATGTCCCTTGGGGAGCCGGATGCTTCGGGACGCAGAAGACCGGTCCCGATCCCTGGTTCGGAGGAAGCCCTACCTGTGGATACGGTGATCGTCGCCGTTGGTCAGGGCCCCAACCCCATTCTCCTGCAAGGGACCGCCGGTCTGAACCTGAATAAACGGGGTTATATCGAAGTCGACCCGGAAACCATGATGACCAGTATTCCGGGGGTCTTTGCCGGTGGTGATATCGTTACCGGCGCGGCGACCGTGATTGCCGCCATGGGGGCTGGGAAGAAGGCCGCCCGGGCGGTTGACCAGTATTTGACCGCAAAAAATAATCCTGCTAAGGAATAAGGTATAACGTAAGGGTTGAGAAAAGCAAGCGAAACAAGATCTACTGATCACCAATAAAGGACACGCGGAGCATGGGGCCACCCGAAACGGGTGGCCCCTTTCTGAAAGCACGGTTGATCTTAGCGGCCTCTCTTTAAAATGGCCAGTAAAGCGCGGCCGTCCAAATGCTGTTGTTGCCTCTTAGGTCATAGCTACTGACCGCGTAACCGAGAAGATTATCTTCGTAATCTTCGATCTTAACCTTGATATCATGGTAGAAGTGGGTGGCAATATCGACTTGGTCCAGGAAAACAAACCTGCCGTCCCGGTTAGTCCGGTAAACATTATAACCGGCGAGATCGGGATCGCCAACGGGATCCCAACGGAGCAGAGGCTGGCCGTTGTCCAATGTTACTTCAAAGTTTTCCGGAGTAGCGGGCGGGAGGTCAATAAGACCTTCGATGATTATGCTGGCATCCGCATTTAAATTGACCGTTTCAACCTGGCCTGATAGAACGTGAAATTTAATATAATCACTTTCATAAAAGTAGTTGGATTTATTTGGAATATAGATCCGGGCGTTATAGGTTCCCTGCGGTAGTAATATTGGGTCGCGGTTTCGCAGTACTTTTCCCTCTAAGGTCAGATCATAAATGGTGGCTTGATCGGTTTGCGGATCTTCATAAACGTATAACCTTCCCCGGGAGGCATCATAGCCGGCAGCGGAGAGGGGGGTGACGTCCATCGTCACGTTTAACTCTCCCGGTGCTAGCCGGATAATTATCACCAGATTTACGTTCTCTCCCGGCTGAATCGTCTTGGTCTCAACCCCGTAAAGGAACCACCGGTCTTTTGCGTCATAGCATTTTACTTCAATCTGCCAAGTGCCCGGGTAGATGGAATCAACCGTAATTACTTTGCCTTCCACGTATGGTTCTACGGTCTTCGTCATGACGGTTTTTTTATTGGTAAGAACGATCGCGATTTTATTGATCGGTTTATTTAGCGCCATCATTGAAGATTGCTCTTGTCCGGCGGGTGTTTCTGCCCGCTGAATTCGAAGGTGTAGTGTACCCAAATCTTTGCCGGGCAGATATGGTTTGGACAGACAACCGCCGCAGAAAAGGACCGCCATGAGCAGTAAGGAAAAAGCCACTCGCCTCGGATAAGACATGATCTGCAAACACCCCCAAAAGATAGAAAATGGTTAACATAAACATTAGACATAAAACGGAAAAATCCTGTTTTTATCCTGCGGGCGAGGAAAAATATGTTAAAAAAAGAAGACGGATCCCTCAATGCGAGGTATCCGTCTTCTTTTCGATAACTACTTATTTTCCCATGTGGTCGACCAGACCCCGGTAAATATAGTAGCCTTCCCGCCAAAGGTAACCCGGATCGCGTAATTTCTCTTCTTCTTTGGGGTTGGTAATAAATGAGGCTTCGGTGAGAATCGCGGGCATCCGCGTGTTACGTAAGACATAATAATTTGCGGTATTGGCACCGAGATCACGAAGACCGGTCATTTGGAGTAAACGTTTTTGGACTTTGTTCCGCAAGTCATGGCTGGCAGCACTGGCGACTTTGGCCGAATAGACGGAGGTCCCATTATGCGCAGGATTGACTGAACCATTATGATGAACGGAGATGAAACGGTCCGCCCCACTGTTATTGGCTTTCTGCACACGGGCCGCTAAAGACACATAAGTGTCGTCGGTCCTGGTCATGACGACATCGGCTCCCCCGTATTCCACCAAACAGTTGCGGAGCGCTTTGGCCACCTGTAAGTTGACTTGTTTTTCGGTTAAACCGTTAACACCGACGGCACCCGGGTCCCAACCACCGTGACCAGCATCGACAACAACTTTTACACCCGCCAGGGGCTTGGCGGCGATGGCCGTCGCTGCTGTTGTGACCAGAAAGACCAGCATTAGGATCAGAATGACGAAAGGCTTATGCTTTAACAAAGAGGACTCCTCCTTTTGTTCAACAACTAAAATATGGTATTAAACCCGACAAACAACCGGTCGTAGCGGTGGAGGTCAATTTTGTTAACGTCCGCTTCAAACCCAGAGTCAAAGCCGAATTCGAGGTTGGTGGCGATGGAAAAAGCTTTACGGAGCCGTCCGGAGAAAGTCAACTGGGGTTCGGAGAACGTTTGGTCCGGGGAAAACAGGACCCCCGCTTTTACCGTCGCCTCCCAGTTGTTGGCCATTTTATGCTGGAAACCACCGCCGATCCCGTACGAGTTGTTGGCGTAGATTTCGCCCTTTTCGAGGAAACTATCGTTTAAAACCGAAGAGATCGGGGCAAATCCTTTCTGGAAAGACCAGGCGTTTAGGGTATAGGTTGTGGCCGCAATGTTCTTGTTCCACGTGACCAAGCCCCCGAAAGCGCCATCATGTTTGTAGCTCTGGAAACTATCTGCTCCCGGTTTGTACCAGGCCACTTCACTTTGGAGAGCCCCGCCAGCAACATTGGTGATGAAGTCGAGCCCAATTGCGGTTTCACTGAGGTCGCCGTCCGGGGTGGTTACCAAGGTCATACCTAGCATATAGCCGGGTTTCGGTACAGCAATTCGCAACCCGAACTGATCGTCGCTGGTAATACCGATCTTTTCTTCACCAATACTGGCCGGGTTCAGGAAAAGCCGGGAATAAAAACCGCCGAGATAAAAAGCGGTATTACCGGTTTGAAGGGCGAAACCTTGAATTGGGGAAGCGGAATGGTCGGCGATTAAACCAAGCGGATCAAGGGTAAAATGGAATTTACCTAAATCCATTAATAGTTGGGGTGACCGGTACCGGACTGCGGCTTCATTAATATAAAGTTGGTTAAGATAACCGTAATTATCATAATGGGAAAGTAAAAGATAAAAGTAGAAATTACGGTCGATCTGCGCATCCAGATAGAGGTTGAGATAGTTTTTAAAATCTGGAGTGCGGTATTCTTCAAAAGCCCGCTGCTTATAATCGGCGAGCAAGCTGAATTCGCCGCCAAGTTGGAGATGGCCCCAGCGGCTTTCCAAGTTGGAGAGGCGTTTCGTGATATTGTCTGGGGCGCCATGGGCGGGGTTTGCCCATAAAATACCGCACAAAGTGAGGCATAAGAAAAAGAGAAGGGGTCTGAAGGGTAAACGGTTTGTCGTAAGGCGTAGCAAAGGTAATTCCTCCGTTTCTTTCTGCAAATTTTATAAGTTTCGCCTGAAATGTCTTTTCGCCCGTTTGCTCTTTAAAATTCTCGTAATTAGTAAAAATCCCTGCTCAAGGCAGGAATGGAATTTATGGCAAACATTGTTCAGGCCCGAAAATTTGCCGTTCCAAGAAAGAAAGGAGAACGATAATTTTAAGGATTAAGGGGCGTTCGCGAACGCCCCCTAACCCTATTTTTGGTTGGCCATTAGTTGCTCGGCTTTTTCAATGAGGCCGCGTACTAATAGGCCTGCTTCACGGGTAGTGAGATTGCTGTAGTCGTAATGATCACCGTTTCGTTGAATCCGGTCAGCGAAACCAAGTTCTTTGGCAATTTCGTATTTGACCTCATCCGAAACGATACTACGACGCGCCACAGCTCCACCTCCCAAGAATAGTATTTCCGATCACCGCTGGAAAACACGTGACAAAAAAAAGATGCATACTCAAGCAGGCATTAAAGGACAATATAAACCAAGGGGGGAGCATCAAGATGGGTAGAGATGGTCGTCAACCGCTTAGCCTTTCCGAAAGGGCGGATAACGCGGAAGAAAGTATTAAATGCCCGATGTGTGGAACAATGATTCTTTTGGGCTATGATGAAGACGACGAAGTGGTGACTTGCCCCGTCTGTGAAGGACAGGTTACCACCGTTGAAGAACACCAGCTATATTCTTCCAATGAAGATTATTGAGCCTCGTTAAACCCGGAAAACCGGGTTTCTTTTTATTTTGGGACGAAAGTCAGGTTTGCGCGCGCGGATATGTGAAAGGCCCAAATGATTAAACTTAACAAAAATGGATAAAATAAGGAATAATTTTATGTGGAATTGATCGGAATCTTTTCATCTAAAACGGGTTTTAAAAGAAAGATTTGGCCTTTTTGCGAAAAGAACTATTGTTTTATTTAGTCAATCGTCATAGAATAGGAAATGTGGAAAAAAAGAGGATTGGCCGAGAAGGGACGGATCAGGTTGAAACCAGGAGACCATCTGTATTTTATTGGAATTGGGGGCGCGCGTCTGAGCGCCTTAGCAAAGATAATGCTAGAAAGCGGTTACAGGGTAACCGGTTCGGACCGGAAGTCCAGCCGCAACACTACGGAATTAGAAGCCAAAGGGGTTAAAATCTATTACGGACACCGGGAAGAACAGATTAGCGACGATATTGATGTGGTGATCTATACCAATGCGGTAGGAGAGCAAAATCCCGAACTACTGGCCGCCAGAGCAAAAGGACTTCCCCTTTATGAAGGGGCTGAGCTTCTCGGCGTTTTGATGAAAGAAAAAGGGAAGGGCATTGCCGTTGCTGGAACCCACGGCAAAACAACGACGACCGCAATGATTTCCTTGCTCCTCATTAAAGGAGGGAAAGACCCCACGGTGGAAGTGGGCGGGGAGATGCTCGAACTACAGGGGAACCACCGGACCGGGAAAAGTCCTTACTTTGTTGTGGAAGCCTGCGAGTTTCGTTGTTCTTTTCTATATCTCTCACCCCAGATTGCGGTGATTACCAATGTCGATTGGGACCACCCCGATTGTTTTCCCACGGCGGGTGCGGTCGTGGATACGTTTAAGGAATTCATCGCCCTGGTGCCTCCAGACGGAAAACTTGTTCTCTGGCACGAAGATCCAAATCGCCAAGAATTGTTGAAAGCGGCCAAGGCCCCGGTTTTGACTTTCGGTTTATCCCCGGAAGCCGATTGGTACTGTACGGCGATTGAACCGGTTGCGCCGATGGGAATCAAAGGTAAACTGCACTTCAAAGGGGATTATCGCGGAGATTTAGTGTTGAAAGTCCCTGGCGAGCATAATCTGAGGAATGCGCTTGCGGCGTTGATCGTGGCGTTGGAAGCCGGTGTGCCGTTGGCAGATTGCCTCCGTTATCTCCAAACGTTTACTGGCGTGCGCCGCCGTTTTGAATTAAAAGGGGAAGCCGGTGGCGTTGTGGTGGTTGATGATTACGCCCATCACCCGGTTGCGATCCGTAATACCTTAGCCACCGTCAAAAAACAATATAAGGGCCGAGTCTGGTGTGTATTCCAACCCCACCTTTACAGCCGTACAAAACACCTTTTTACCGAGTTTTCCCGCGCTTTTCGTGACGCTGATATACTCGTTTTGGCGGATATCTATGCTGCCCGTGAGGTTGACCGGGGGGAGGTTTCCAGCCGGCTTTTAGCGGACGAAACCCGTAAACACCATCCCGATGTCCGGTACCTCGGTGGGATGGAAGAGATTAAAACACATCTTCTAAAGGAGACCGCGCCGGGGGATTTGGTGTTGACCATGGGGGCGGGTGATATCTTTCGGGTTGGCGAAGAATTTCTGCAGGCGCAAAGGGCGAAGGAACATATTTAAGACCAAGTAAAAAAGGGATTTCGCCAAAGGAGTCTTTCGGTTCTCTGGAGAAATTTTACCAGAGAACTTTTTCTGTTCTAAGCGGCAGAGTGAGAAGGAGAGTACTGATGACCAAAGTTGCGCTTGCCCGTTGTGGCAGTTACGAGCGGAGCGAGGTGGAAAGCGCGGTCCGCAAAAGCCTACATGAACTGGGTGGCCTTTCGCGCTTCGTCCGTCCGGGCCAAAAGGTATTGGTCAAACCCAATCTCTTGGCGGCGGAACCACCAGAGCGGGGAGTTGATACGCATCCGGAAGTTGTCCGGGCGGTCCTCAAAGAACTTTTAGCCATTGGGGCGAACCCGCTGGTGGGTGACAGCCCTGGTCTCGGGAGTTTGGCGCGGGTAGCGCAAAAGGCTGGTATCACCCAAGTCTGTCAGGAACTCGGTGTTCCGCTGGGCGTTTTTGACCGTGAAATTGAGGTGAAGGCACCCCACGGGAAGATTCTAAAAAGTTTTCCTCTGGTCGAAGAGATCACCCAAGTTGATGCGGTAATTAATCTACCAAGGGTTAAAACCCACGGGTTGACCCGCCTGACAGGGGCGGTAAAAAATCTCTTCGGCTGTGTGGCCGGGTTACGCAAAGGAGAGATGCATTTTCGGCTTCAGCACGCCGATGTATTCCATGAGATGCTCATTGATCTGGCCTTAACGGTTAAACCGGTGCTGAACATCGTTGACGGGGTAATGGCGATGGAAGGAGCCGGCCCGCGCAACGGGACCTTACGTTTTATGGGTTTAATCATTGCTGGTGCCAATCCTTTCGCCGTTGATGCGACCATTGCCCGGTTGATCGGCGTCGAGCCCGCCACCGTTCCCCTCCTGGCTTTAGCCGAAAAAAGAGGGCTTCTCGGACTTGAGGAAACAGGGGTTGAGATCCGGGGGGAAGAGTTGGACGCGTTTATGATCGCCGATTTTAAGGTGCCACCGGCGTCAACCCGCATCGGCTTTCGTGTTCCGGCGATGGTGAATGCCTTTTTCCGCCGCTTCGTTTCGCCTTACCCAGTGATTAAGGAGAATTGCCGAAAATGTGGGGTCTGTCTCCAGGCCTGTCCGGCCCAGTTGATCACCGTAGGCCCGGATAAAGTGAAAATTGATGACCGTCGGTGTATTCGTTGTTATTGTTGTCAGGAGTTTTGTCCCCACGATGCCATAGAATTAAAGGCTCCGTTTTTAGGGCGTTTTCTCTAAAGACTTTTTAATAAACGCGCGAGCCGGAGAAAGGTCTTTTTCTCTTTCTTGGCGAGGGCTTCGTCGATTTGGGCTAGCAATTTAGTCCTTTGCACTTCGTTTTCGGCTTCGATTAAGAGGAGTTTAATCTCCAGGTCCATCTGGAGACAGACGACTTTTTCCGGTGTGATCGGAAGCGGGAGTTCTTCGAGAACCTCGCGGAAGAGCAGGCACCGGTCCCGACCGGGAAAATAAAAAGTTAGATAAAAGCAACTTGCGCCCGCGTTTAACATGTATTCAATCACCGCGGCGGGATCGGAGAGGACCAAATTATATGTGAGCAGCACCGCCGGGGGCATTCCCGTGCCAAGACTTGAGATCACTAAGAGCGGCCGGAGAAGACACCCCTTTTCGACGATTTTAATCCGTTTTAACGTGTCTTCTTCCTTAAGGAGAGCAAAAAGGATACGCCGGGGGGCTTCACCCCGGAATTCACAATGGGTGAGGAACCATTGGATAAAATTTTTCTTAGCCAAGGAACTGACCAGTGGTTGTTTCAAGGAAGGCACCTCCCTAATTATATTAATATTACGGTTGCTCCGATCTGATGAATCGTATTTCCGCCTTTTAACGCTGGTTTATTAACCAAGCGGGTCATTGGCAGCGGTGCCTCTGGCACCGGGAGAAGAACCGACGATGATTTTCAAGCAGAGGCAGGGGAAGAAACTGAGGAAAGGAAATTCGCCACCAAGCACTACGGTTTTGGTCAGCGCTTGTCTTTTAGGAGAAAAATGCCGTTATAATGGGAAAGGCTATACTTTACCCGACTTGGTTGAGAGCCTTAGTGGTTATTCCGTTGTCCCCGCCTGCCCCGAAGTACTGGGGGGATTACCGGTACCGCGTCCGCCATGCGAACTCAGGGGGGGCGACGGAGAGCTGGTCTGGGCAGATCAGGCCAGCGTATATACGAAAGAAGGTCGGGATTTTACGACAGCTTTTCGGGCGGGGGCCAGTAAAACACTGGAGTTGGCGCAGAAAAACGGTGTTAAAATGGCGATTTTAAAGGACCATAGCCCATCTTGTGGTTGTAACCGGATCTATGACGGTACCTTTAGTCGTCGCTTAGTCGCGGGACGAGGAGTAACCGCTGCTTTACTGAAGAAACACGGGATTGAAGTGATCGCGGAAACGGACTGGGCTGCGCAAAGGAGGGGCAACGATGTCTAAGAAATACTACTGGTTAAAGATTTCTGGAATGTTGTTGGCTGTTGTCCTCTTTTTTCTGATCGTTAACAGTTTTTATCGTGAAAATAACCACCTATTGGCGGAGCGTAATGCTTGGCAGGAAAAGGCAAAAAACCTGGAGGAAAGCAACCAACAGTTACAGAACGAAAACAAAGAATTACAGCAAGTTTTAGACCAAGGAAGGCCTGGACTGATCATAAAAGCGCTTAACTTTGAACCGGTTGGTTTCAACGCCCCAAACCGGCTATCTTACCGCTTACTAATCACGGTGGCGAACCGAACAAGCCAAAACATTCCGGCGGCAAGTGGTGAGTTGTTGTTTGCCTTACGGCATCCGGGGGCCGATGCTTTTCAGCGTACCTCGTGGCGCCGGATCGCGCTATCGGCTTTTCAACCGGAAGAGGTAAAAACATTGTCTCTAGAGGGAGAACTGGCGGCTTATCCCCGGGAAGAACTGTTATTAGTGGTCAGTCTTGACCAACAACCGGGTGTGGCTAAAATCCAGGTTCAGCTGCCAGAGGCCAAGAAAACGGAAGTCCCAGAGTAAAAGGGGGGAAAAGGTACGGAGGATGAAGAGACCGGATAAAGACCACTATTATCTGGATATTGCGGCCGCGGTCGCGAAACGTTCAACCTGCCTACGTCGGCACTTTGGGGCAATTATCGTCAAGGCCGACCAGATTATCAGTACCGGGTATGTTGGTGCCCCCCGCGGTAGCATTAACTGTATTGATTTGAATGATTGCCCGCGAGAAAAAGCGGGGATCCCTTCCGGCGAACGTTATGAACTATGCCGTTCGGTCCATGCGGAGATGAACGCCATTATTCACGCCGCCCGCACCGAGATGCTGGGGGCCACCCTTTATCTGGCTTGTCTAGCGCCCGAGACTGGAGAGCGGGTGACCGGAGTGCGTCCATGTAAACTATGTACGAGAATGATCATTAATGCCGGAATTGAGTGGGTGGTGACGGATGCGCCCGATGGGGGGGTGTGTCGCTACGCGGTGCAGGATTGGGTGAAACAGGACCGGGGGATTTGGAACAATGAAAACATCAGTGGCTATTAGACCGATGAAAGCTAATCTTTTGTTGGGTCCGTAAGTAAAACATAAATAATTAATTTGCGGAAGGAGCGATTTGGTTGGCGTATCGTATTACTCTAATCCCAGGTGATGGGACCGGACCGGAAATTACCGCCGCGACGAAAAGGGTGATTGAAGCGACGGGCGTCGATATTGAATGGGAAGTGCAACATGCGGGTGTTGACGTGTTGGCGGAAAAAGGAACACCGCTGCCGGATGAGGTGTTGGCTTCGATCCGCCGGAATAAGGTGGCTTTAAAAGGACCGATTACAACTCCGATTGGCACCGGGTTTCGCAGTGTAAACGTGGCCTTGCGGCAGGCTTTGAACCTCTATGCCTGTGTGCGGCCGTGCAAATCCTACCCCGGAGTACGCTCGCGGTACAGCGATGTTGACATTGTTTTGGTCCGGGAGAATACGGAAGATCTTTATGCGGGCGTGGAGTTCGACGCCGAGACCCCGGAAGCCAAAAAGATCATTGATATGGCTCCGGCGGGCAAGATCGACCCGGGTGCGGCCATTTCGATTAAACCGATCTCCCGTGCCGGAAGCGAACGGATTATTCGTTATGCCTTTGAATACGCCCGGCGTCACGGTCGTCGTAAAGTAACCGCGGTGGCAAAAGCCAATATCATGAAGTTTACCGACGGCCTCTTTTACCGGGTTGGGCGGGAGATCGCCAAAGAATACGAAGGGGTAATCGAATACAACGAGGTCTTGGTGGATGCCCTCTGTATGCAACTGGTGCAGCGGCCGGAGAACTTCGATGTGCTGGTCATGCCCAACCTCTATGGGGATATCGTTTCGGATGTCTGCGCTGGACTGGTGGGTGGTTTAGGGGTGGCCCCTGGGGCCAACATCGGAACGGAAGCGGCGCTTTTTGAGCCGACCCATGGATCGGCTCCGAAATATAAAGGGCAGAACAAGGTGAATCCGTGCGCGATGATTCTGTCCGGTGTTTTGATGCTTCGCCATCTGGGAGAAGAAGCAGCGGCCGACCGTCTGGAACAAGCCGTTGCGGCGGTTATTCGTGAAGGAAAGTCGGTAACGTATGATATGAAAGAAGACCGGAACGATCCGACTGCGGTCGGCACCAGTGAGATGGCTGATGCGATTATTGCGAAATTGAATGAAAACTAGATCAGGTAAGCGCCTACGCTGGAGCAAAGGTAAACACCGGCGCTCGTGTGTACTGCTGAAAAACCGCCTGTTTTCGGGCGGTTTTTGGTATGTACTGATTAAGCTGCAGCGCCCTATAGCGGATGACTAATGGCGATCAAACAACTAAAAAAAGGGGTATTCCATCTGTTTAAGGCCGCCCGGCCAGGTGGTGAGGTTTTCTTCTGTATCGGCCCAAACCTCTCGGAACTTGACTTGCACGGGTGTGGGAAAGGGAGAAGTGGCTACCGTTCTTGCCTGTTCTGGCGGGGGTACCTTTAAAATCTGGTAACCACGGTGGTCTCTGTTGACCCATAAGGGAGAACAGGAGAGGAGTTCGATTTCCAGTCCGGGCGGCCAAATTTTTTTACGGAGATGGAGGGTGAGCATTAATCCGCAGTCGCTATAGCGCCAGCGCTGGTTGGAGAGGAAATTTCCTAAGGAATAAGCGATCAAACAAGTTTTGGGGTATTTGGTAAAAGGGTCGGTGATCACTACCTTTTCGAGGGGTCTGATGACATGGGGATGACTACCCAGGATCACATCCACGCCCAAGGCACAGAGCCGGTAGCAGAGCTGTTGGTCGGCGCTGGTGGGATAACGGACGTACTCATCACCGTAATGGAGCGCCATGATGATCCCATCTACTCCGGCGGCTTTTAGCTCGCGAATCTGTCCCCCTATCTCCGCAAAATCAATGGTATTAAGCATCCAACGTTTATCCGGCGGGGCGGAAAGACCGTTGGTTATGGTTGTATAGGAGAGGAAAGCTAATTTGATTCCGGCGATTTCCATTATGTAGTAGGGTTTTTGCTTAAGACTCTTTCGGGTGCCGGTGGTTGGGAGACCGGCGGTTTCTAGATGGTCAAGGGTACTAATAATTCCGTTTACCCCTTGATCCAAGGAATGATTATGGGCGGTAAAGATCAGATCAAAACCCGCCCAACGCAGGGCCTCCGCCAGTTGGTAAGGGGTGTTGAACCGGGGATAGCCGGATAATTGATCGTACCTTGTGGTCAACACGGTTTCCAACACGCCAACTGTTATATCGGCGGCACTTAAAGTGGATTTCAGGGGGGCAAAAATCGACCGAAAGTCAAAGTTTTGGTCTTCCGGGGAAAAGGCGGAGTTGACAACCGGCATATGCATGATCAGATCGCCTACGGCGGAGAGGGAGATCCCGGGTGGCGCCGCCGCTTCCATGCCGGCAGAGGGCTGGATGGTAGCGCTCAGATTAACGGCGATCAACAGGACGAAAACAGGAAGAAGCCGAAAATCCTTTCTCCTGGGAATGGTTTCAACCATCTTGTGTTCCCTCCCGTCAAGATGTTTCAAACACCTCAGCTAGGATATTTGCGGTCAAGAGTCTTCGTTTTGTTCGCGAAAAGTGGTAACAATCCGGTAACAGATTAATTCGGCTCCACATAACTATTTACCTTTTTTTTGGACAAATCCGGATCGAAAGCGGTGATTCTACTGAAATGAAGAGGGCTTGCCGGGGGATTAGCGAAAATAGTAAAAGTTTGAGTATTGCGGTTCGGAGGTGGAAAAGTGCGTACCTTGCACCAAAAAATCATTGCCGAGAATCACCGGCGGGAAGAATTGCTGCTCTCGCCCTATGCTTGCCCCAGTCGGCTGGGGGTCCGTTTTAACCCTGAGGCGGAAAAGATTCCCGATGCCGAGAATATCCGCCCGGCCTTTTTTCATGATACCGATAAAATCATTCACTCTTTGGCCTATACCCGCTATATTGATAAAACCCAGGTTTTCGCTTTGTTTGATAATGACCATATAACCCACCGGGTTTTACATGTCCAGTTTGTGTCGAAGATTGCCCGGGTGATCGGTCGTTGTCTTCGGTTAAATGAAGATTTGATTGAGGCCATTGCCCTCGGTCATGATCTGGGGCATAGCCCATACGGTCATGACGGGGAGCACTTTCTCAATCAGCTCTGCATCGAGGCGGGGGTCGGCTTTTTTTGCCATAACGCCCAAAGTGTCCGTTTTCTGATGGAGTTGGAGCAGGGGGGACGGGGCTTAAACTTGACCCTTCAGGTCTTGGACGGGATTTTAGCCCATAACGGAGAGATTCTTAACGAGCGTTTGGTACCAGTGACCGGGAAGACCGCGGAACAGTTTCTACGCGAATATGAAAACTGTTTTCGGATTGCCGACTATAGTAAAGAGATCTACCCCATGACCTTGGAAGGTTGTTTGGTGCGGGTCTGCGACATCATTGCCTATATTGGCCGGGATATTGAGGATGCGATTACGGTTGGTTTGATCAAACGTACGGATCTCCCCCGGAGTATTGTCCGTGTCCTTGGAGACCGTAATGATCAGATCATCAATACTTTAGCCTTGGATGTGATCCAGCAAAGCTATGGGCAGAATTATATCGGTTTCAGCAAAGATATTTACCGGGCTTTGCAGGACCTGAAAGCCTTCAATTATGAGCAGATCTATTTCCATCCGATGGTCAAAAGCCAGGACCAGAAGATTCAAGGTTTGTTTCAATCCCTCTTCCGCCGCTATGTGCAGGATATTGAGGCACAGAATCATTCCTCGCCGATTTATCGCCACTTTATCACGAATATGACCCCGGAATATAGCCGGAAGAATCCACCGGCGCGGATTGCCGCTGATTTTATTGCCGCCATGACCGATGATTTTTTCAATCAACAATATAAGGATCTTTTCTTCCCGACCCGCTTCGGTCTGAAGATCCACGAAAAAAAGACGGATTAGCCTTGACGAACAGGTGTTTGGTATGGGAAAATTAGGGGAGGTGGAGGTAAGCGCAAGGAGATGGAGGTGAGCGGGATGCGTCGGATTATTCATCTTGATATGGATGCTTTTTTTGCCGCCATCGAACAGCTGGACAATCCGTCCTACCGTGGCAAGCCGGTGATTGTCGGGGGTTCTCCCCATGCGCGGGGTGTGGTTTCTACCTGTTCCTACGAAGCGCGGAAATATGGGATTCATTCGGCGATGCCCTTACGCGAGGCGGCCCGCCGCTGTCCCCACGGGATCTTTGTCCCGGGACGGATGCAAAGATACCAGGAAGTTTCCGCGGCGATTATGCAACTTCTCCGGGAATACACACCCTTGGTCGAGCCCCTTTCCTGCGACGAAGCCTTCCTTGATGTGACCGGATCCGAGCAGTTGTTTGGACCGGCGGAAGCAATCGCCCGTCAAATTGTTGACCGCATTGCTTCCGAACTGAAGCTTTCCGCTTCGGTTGGCGTTGCCCCCAATAAATTCTTGGCCAAACTGGCGTCGGACTTGAAAAAACCGCGCGGGTTCGTCGTGATCGGGGAAGAAGAGGTTCTTTCTTTTCTCGCGCCACTGCCCATCGCACGGATCTGGGGGGTAGGTCCGAAGACCACGGCCCAATTAAAGAAAATGGGCCTGAAGACCATCGGTGATCTACAGGAGATTTCCCTGACTTACCTGCGGGATAATTTGGGTGATCTCGGTATCCACCTCTATCATTTAGCCCGCGGGATTGATGACCGTCCGGTTGAACCCGGCCAGACCGTAAAAAGTATCGGTCATGAAACCACCTTTCAAGAAGATACCGCGGACCGGGAGTTCCTCGAAGGGATTCTGTGGCGCCTTTCCGAAAAGGTCGCCCGGCGTCTCCGCCGTCAAGGCTTAGTCGGGAAGGTGATCACCCTAAAAATGAGGGATCAGGATTTTCAGACGGTAACCCGGCGGTCTACCCTTTACCAAGCAACCGATTTTGAAGAAGTGATCTTCCAAACTGCCCGCCAGTTGGCGGAGGAGAATGCTTGGGGGCGGAAACCCCTTCGCTTAATTGGGGTGAGTGTTTCGGGTTTACAAACCCGCGAAAACAGCCAGGAACCGTTGTTTGCCGCGGCGGATGATGAGGATCTGCGCTCTTTACATCAGACCCTCGACCGGATCCGGGATCGTTTTGGCGAGACCGCCATTACCCGGGCGCGCTTTTTAAAATAAGTAGGAGCAGGACCGCCCGCCAGTTCAGTCTGGAGGAATAAACACCACGCTCTTGGAGAGGATAACTAGTTAGGATAGGAATCCAACCAAGAGCGAGGTGGCCGAGCTGAAGCGGGCAAAGCTAGTGTTCTTTTTCTGTTTTATGCTGATGATCGGACGAGGGGTAGCAGCCGAAACCAACGACGAGTGGATGATTCGCATTAACATTCCGGCGAGCACCCTGGAGTTGCTGCGGTATGGGGAAGTGTGGCGCCGATTTCCGGTTGCGGTCGGGAAACAGTCCACTCCGACGCCGCTCGGTCGCTTTACGATTGACGTTATTATTGAGAATCCCACCTGGTATCCGATGGGCCGGTCCCCCATCCCGCCGGGGGTGGAAAATCCTTTAGGCCGCTACTGGTTGGGTTTAAGTCTTAAAGGCTATGGAATCCATGGGAATAATAATCCACTTTCCATTGGCTATCCGCAATCCAACGGCTGCATCCGCATGCACAACCAGGATGTGGAGCTTTTGGTGGGGTTGGTACGGGTCGGAACACCGGTGGAGATAATCTACCAGACCGTTAAGGTGGATACGGCTGGGGACAAAAGCTGGTTAACTCTTTACCCCGATTATTATCAGCGGTATCCCAGGCTCCAAGAGGAGATTTTAGCGGCATTGACGCAGAAGAATTTGCGGTATCCGGTGCATTGGGACGGCCTTTGGTGGTTGCTGGAAGACGACCGGCCGCAGGTGATTGAACTTCCCCAAGAACTCCAATTAGTGTTGGATGGAAAAGCTTACCCGGAGACCGCTTTTCTCTGGGGCGACCAGGCGTATCTTCCGGCTACGCTCAATGGTTTATGGGGCGACGTCAGCGCTACGCCCTACATTGAACTGGTGGAATTCATGCGGACCCGGGCGGGACAAGTCTATGGCGTCTTTGACCAACAAGCAAAGGTGATCAACCTTCATACATTACGCATTTACTATAAGGGCTGGTTGTTTCCTCAGCGCGGCTGGTTTCAAGAAGAGCCTTATATCCCCCGGGAGCTCGCCCAACTCCTGGCACGTGATTTAGGGCCACCGGACCGGCTAGAACTGCTGGGGACGGACATAGCGGAAGACCGGTGGATCCCTTTGTCCACCCTTGTGGCGTGCTGGCCAAAGCTGGAAGTGAACTTTGATGCTGGGCAATGGGTACTCACCCTTGGACCTTGAGGAAGAATTAAAACCGCCCCTGAACGATCGGGGCGGTTTCTGTCTTCTTGTTTAACCCAGAATTTTTCCTAAAGCCATGGCGGTCAGTTCGATCCGGGCAAACTCTTTAATCCTTTCCCAATCCCGTGCTAAGATGGCACCGCTTAGGTCTTTCGTGATCCCCAGATAACCGGAGAGGGCGCTTGTCAGGCGGTCCCGGCTGATCGTATCTAGGTAGGCCCAGTCTTGAACAAGGATGGATTCGGCCTCTTCTGCCGTCAGACCAATCTTCAGCAACTGGTTGTAGAGCTCGCCTTTGATCCCTTCTTTGACTTCATCCCAATTGCCGGCTAAGATTGAGGCGATCTGTTCCGTCGTGAGACGCCCTTTTACTAAGGCGCTTAAGCGGCTTAAGAGATCAGATTTATTTACTTCGCCGAACGCTTTCACGACGGTGGGTTCATTATTACGGTTATAATAGATGGTAATTTGGTCATCCTTGGTCAAGGTATCAACGGTTGTGGTAATGTTGTTCCGTAAGACCACGGCTTCCGGGGGGATGACCGCGATTTCGATCTGACCGTCGTCCTCCGGGCGGACGGTGATCAGATTTGTTCCGGCTTCTGGCTGGTCGATAACCTGACCACGAACGGATTTTAGGTTGAGTAATTGTTGCAGCATCCAAGCCGTATCGGCCCGGCTGGCCAGGCGGCTCGGGTTAAATTCGGGACCATAATACCGGGGCAGGAGCCCTAGCTTGGCCGCCATTTCTATCTGGTAAAAGGCCCAGTAATCATCGGCCAAATCGGAGAAAGTAGGAATAAACTCAATGGTGTAGTGCTCTTCCTCGGTTCCGATCTTCAGGAGCCGGGTCAGCATGACCACCATCTCCGCTCTGGTGACCGGTGCTTCCGGTTTGAAGCTGCCGTCTGGGTACCCGGTAATAATTTTGGCTTCGGCTAATGCTGCAATAAAATCCTCAGCCCAGTGCCCTTTCGTATCGGTGAATTGCTCTTGGTGACTGGCCGCTATGAGTTCATAAGCGGTGGCCAGTGTTTTGGCCAGTTCGGCCCGGGTGATGCTTTGGTCCGGTCGAAAGGAGCCATCAGGGTAGCCGTTGAGGATGCCTTGGTCGATGAGGCTTTTGACGCTATCTTCCACCCAATGCCCGGCGATATCAGCCGGCGCGGCTTGGACAACCGGGGTTACAAAAAGGAAGATTAAAAGTAGCAAAAGGGAAAGGATTAAACGGTGACGTAAAGAAAACATTGTTGTTCACTCCCTTGGTTTGTCGGACTATACCTTCTCAATTCGCGGATGTCGCTGGGTATCCTTTATGTAAATCTTGGCCTGCTTGGTAAGAGAAAAAAAGAGAGGATTTTCCCGCCAAAGCTGGAATTAGTTAAAATCGGAAAAGGAGTGGGGGCTTTGCCGGAGATACTTTCGGTTTCACAGGTTACATTACAGATTAAACGTCTACTCGAAAATGAACAAGCTCTGCAGCAAGTTTGGGTTAGCGGTGAGATCTCCAACTTCACTCTTCATTCTTCGGGGCATATGTATTTTACCCTTAAGGACGAGGCTTCCCGGCTCCGGGCAGTGATGTTTAGGCGGGAAAACCAATGGCTTAAATTTCGCCCTTACGACGGATTGGAAGTTGTCGTCTGCGGCCGGATTGGCGTTTACCCCAAAAACGGCGAATATCAGCTTTATGTCGATCTGATGGAGGCCGCCGGAATGGGTTCGCTCTACCTAGCTTTTGAGCAGTTAAAGGAGCGGTTGGCCCAAGAAGGGCTCTTTGCCCCGGAGCGGAAGAAACCGCTTCCGCGCTTACCCCGCAAGATCGGTGTCATCACCTCCCCGACCGGGGCGGCGGTGCGGGATATCATTAAAATTTTGCGCCGTCGTCATGCACGCGTGGATATTCTGGTTATTCCCGCCCAAGTGCAGGGGGATACGGCTCCAGCCAGTTTAGTGGCGGCCTTGCAAGCCGCGGGGAGTTTGCGGGACTTGGATTTGGTCATTATCGGTCGTGGTGGCGGTTCCGCTGAGGAACTGTGGGCTTTTAATGACGAAGGCGTAGCCCGTGCCATTGCGGCCTGTCCCCATCCGGTGATCTCCGCGGTTGGACACGAAACCGACTTTACCATTGCGGACTTGGTGGCTGATCTGCGTGCGCCCACACCATCAGGCGCCGCCGAACTCAGTGTTCCGGAGATTAATGAACTGCGCAACCAGATTAAACTTTACGCTGATAACCTTCATGCTTTATTCTCCCGGGTCTGTGCCCAAAAACGCGCCCAAAGCGACCGGTTGTCTTTTCATCCGGCTTTACAGCATCCGGACCGTTTAATCTTAACGCGTCGGCAACAAGTGGACGAAGGAAAGGAAGAATTGGTGCGCCAGATGAAGGTTGCACTGCAGGAGCGCAGGAAGGATCTGCAGCAGAAGATGGAGCAGTTGGACATGCTCAGTCCCTTGGCGGTTTTGAATCGCGGCTACAGTATCTGTTTCCGGGATACCGATGGTAAGCTGGTGCGGGAGGCAGCGGAGGTCGATCATGGTGATGTCTTACGTATTACCTTCCGCCGTGGACAGCTCCGCACTAAGGTGGAAGAAGTGAAAAAGGATGTGACGACATGGGCGAAAAAATAACGGAGAAGACGTTTGAAGAAGCCTTGGCCCGACTGGAGTTTATTATTGGTGAATTGGAAAAAGGCGAGTTGAATCTGGATGAAAGTTTAAAGCTATTTGAAGAAGGGATCGGTCTTGCCCGTCATTGCAATGCTAAACTCGACGAAGCCCAGGGAAGAGTGGAGTTGCTTTTGGGGACCGAGGACGGCGTGGCGAAGACGACCCCATTCCAACCGGAGGAGGAATAATTTTGAACCGACCGGAACTCCAGTTTTATAAAGAAAGCATTGAAGAAGCCCTTGATGCCTATCTACCAAGCTCTTCCTGCGTTCCGGAGAAAATACATGAAGCGATGCGCTACAGCGTTTGTGGCGGCGGGAAAAGGATCCGGGGTGTACTTGCCCTGATCGCTTGTGAGGTAGCAGGCGGGCGGTGGCAAGATGCGCTACCGGCCGCGTGTGCGCTGGAGATGATCCATGCCTACTCACTGATTCATGATGATCTCCCTTGTATGGACGATGATGACCTGCGTCGCGGTAAACCCACTAACCATCGGGTGTACGGCGAAGCCATCGCCCTTTTGGCGGGTGATGCTCTGTTAACCCATGGGATCGCTACCATGGTAAATAATATTCCGGCTGGCCTCGAGGGGGCATACCACCGGGCTTTGCAGGAATTGGTGGAAGCCATTGGCACCCAAGGGATGATCGGTGGGCAGGTGCTGGATCTGGCCGCGGAAGGAAAGCAATTAACCCTCGAGGAGCTTAATTTAATCTACCGTTGGAAAACCGGCGCTTTGATCCGGGCGGCCTTACGGATGGGGGGCTTGATTGGCGGGGGCGAACAATGGGTCCTGGAGGCATTGACGCAATATGGTGAAGCGCTTGGCCTTGCTTTTCAGATTACCGATGATCTACTGGATCTGGAAGCCGATCCGGAAATCCTCGGTAAAATGGTGGGAAGCGACTTAAAAAAACAAAAAGCAACATATCCTGGTATTGTCGGGAACGATGAGGCCCATCGGTTGGCGATGGCGGAGATTATGCGGGCTTGTACCGCCCTTGCTCCTTTAGGCGAAAGCGGAAAAGTCCTCATCGAACTGGCAGAAGCGGTACTAAAGCGGAACCATTAAACATAATACGAACGCACGCGAGACTTTGTTACAAATGAAGGAGGAAAAAAGTGGGCTTTTCAGAAAACACCGTCTTTTGGAGCGCTTTCATTGCTTGGTTGGTCGCCCAGATCCTAAAGGGATTGTTGTCCCTAGTCAAACATAAAAAAATGGATTTTCGCCGCTTTGTCGGCGCGGGTGGGATGCCCAGTTCCCACTCGGCTTTTGTTTCGGCACTGGCGACGGGGGTCGGGCTCACTGAAGGCTGGGCTTCGACCAGTTTTGCCCTGGCCCTGGTCTTTTCCTTAGTGGTAATGTACGACGCGGCTGGGGTCCGGTTGGCCGCCAGCAAACAGGCGAGAGTCTTGAATAAGATGGTGAAAGAGCTTTTTGATGAACGCGAGTTTCACCATGAACGGCTGAAGGAATTCATCGGCCATACTCCAGTAGAAGTGATCGTCGGGGCTTTGCTCGGGGTCTTTTTTGGCTGGTGGTTGGTGGGGGGAAAATAATTTTAAAAAAAACTTGTTATGTGTTATAATGTATGGTACACAGAAGATGGTGTAGTATCCTAGTCGGAAACTCGTTTCGAAGACGGGCCTAAAAATCCGTTAAGGGCACATCGATGAAGTCCCTGGTGCTAGCTGCTGACGCCCAGTCGGGGGCGGTGCTGGGGGTTAAGGTATCGGGGCACCCCGCAAAGGCATGCGGGAGTTGACCCCTTACCGTGGAGACCCAAGTGCGTGGGGACGCTTACGGGCTAAACTACGGCTTGGGATGGGAACCTGCATACGGTGTGGAAGGAGTATAAAAGCTCACGAAATATCGATGCAGTGTAGCCTGCCTTGAGGTGGGGTGGCGAGGATAA
>ERZ773359.1413-NODE-1413-length-33257-cov-12.366273_pt1 | contig 33257 bp, 29 predicted proteins | sample MGYA00374955_ERZ773359 | MGnify/ENA primary metagenome ERZ773359 (study PRJEB29098, sample SAMN04486028) | biogas fermenter metagenome | study: EMG produced TPA metagenomics assembly of the Biogas fermentation microbial communities from Germany - Plant 4 DNA1...
TGAGCTTTGGCTCAACTTATTTTTCTTTTTACACCATTATATAGACTTAATCCAGCATTTATTACTATTCTTTTCAAGAAGGATAAAAATTGCTGCTATAGACATGATTGAAATGTGATGTTGCATTTAAAATATTTGCTTTTTTTAGTAGCATTTATTATTATAATTAGGAAACGAATATATTCTCAGTGAATATTTAAGGAGGAAAAGAACGAAGTATGCCCAACTTGAGACAACAAAGGACAAGAAATTTTTGTATAATCGCTCATATTGATCACGGCAAGTCTACCCTTGCAGATCGGTTGCTGGAACTTACCGGAGCATTAAGCGAGAGGGAAATGGAGGATCAAGTTCTGGATACCATGGAGCTGGAACGGGAGCGGGGTATCACTATCAAAGCACAGGCTGTGCGGTTGACGTATAAATACAAGGATGGAGAAGAATATACACTAAATCTTATAGACACACCCGGGCATGTAGATTTTACGTATGAAGTTTCAAAAAGTCTGGCTGCGTGCGAGGGGGCTTTGCTTGTAGTGGATGCTTCCCAGGGGATCCAGGCACAGACCCTTGCCAATCTTTACCTGGCATTGGAACACAATTTAGAGATCATTCCTGTTATAAACAAGATTGATTTACCCGGTGCCCAGCCCGATTGGGTAAAGAAGCAGATAGAGGATGTTATAGGACTGGATACTGAAAACGCACCGCTTATATCGGCCAAAAATGCTACGGGCATAGATGCTGTTCTGGATAAAATTATTGAAATGATCCCGCCTCCTGTAGGCGATGATGAAGCGCCATTAAGGGCTTTGATTTTTGATTCGTTCTATGATAACTACCGTGGTGTTATTGCATACATCAGGGTAAAGGAAGGCACTATTAGACCGGGGGACAGGATAATGATAATGTCCAATGGTAAAGAATTTGAAGTTAGCGATGTTGGTGTATTCCGGCCGTTTTTATCGCCTGTGGAGGAGCTAAGGGCAGGAGATGTAGGATACATTGCAGCTGGCATAAAAAATGTCAGGGATACTCGTGTGGGTGATACCATAACCCATGCTGACAGACCGGCACCGGAACCTTTACCGGGGTATAAAAAGCTGCAGCCAATGGTATATTGTGGTATATACCCGGCAGAAGGGGCAAAGTATGAGGATTTAAGAGATGCATTGGAGAAACTGCAGCTCAACGATGCATCACTGGTATTTGAACCGGAGACATCAGTAGCCCTTGGATTTGGTTTCCGCTGTGGTTTTTTAGGATTGTTGCATATGGAAATTATACAGGAACGCCTGGAGAGGGAGTTTGATCTGGATCTGGTCACTACTGCACCGAGCGTTATATACAGAGTACTGAAAACAGATGGAGAAATGGTAGAGGTTTCCAACCCCACCAATCTTCCTCCGCCGGTTGAGATAGACCATATTGAGGAACCAAGAGTCAGTGTTCAGATTTTTTCGCCTGATACGTATGTTGGACCAATTATGGAGCTGTGTCAGGAACGGCGGGGAGAGTATAAGCAAATGGAATATATAGAAGGTAACAGGGTGCTTATAACCTATGAGATGCCGCTGAATGAGATTATTTACGACTTTTTTGATGCATTAAAGTCAAGGACCAGGGGATATGCTTCCTTTGATTATGAATATATTGGATATAAAGAAGCGGACCTGGTAAAACTCGATATTCTTTTAAGCGGTGATGTGGTGGATGCTCTTTCTACTATTGTTCATAGGGATAAGGCATATGCCAAAGGAAGAGCTATAGCCCAAAAATTAAAAGAGGTTATCCCAAGACAGTTGTTTGAGGTTCCCATACAGGCAGCAATTGGCAATAAGATAATAGCGCGGGAGACGGTAAAGGCGCTGCGTAAGGATGTTCTTGCAAAATGCTATGGAGGAGACATTACACGGAAAAAGAAACTGCTTGAGAGACAAAAGGAAGGCAAAAGAAGGATGCGTCAGATTGGTTCTGTCGAGGTTCCCCAGGAGGCTTTTATGGCAGTGCTTAAAATCAACTAGGGGGGTTAAATGTGCGTAATATCGGTCTCTATTTACATTTTCCGTTTTGCCTTCGAAAATGCTATTACTGCGATTTTTTGTCATACCAGGGTATGAAAGAATGGATAGAACCTTATATAAATGCACTGTGTACGGAACTACGGGAATGGAAACAGCATCTTTCTGACTGCAGAGTACAGACAATTTACCTTGGCGGGGGTACGCCTACAATTATTTCTGCAGAAAAATTAGCATATGTTCTGGATGTATGTACCAGCTCTTTTCATGTTCAGGAAAACGCCGAGATTACCATAGAGGGCAACCCCGGCACTATAAGAAGAGAACAGCTTTCACTGTTAAAAAGAGCAGGGGTAAACCGTTTAAGTATAGGCCTGCAGGCCTGGCAGGCGAAGCATTTGGAAACCCTGGGAAGGATTCACGGTAGTGAAGATTTTGTTAATAGCGTGGACATGGCCAGAAATGCAGGGTTTGATAATATTAACGTTGATGTAATGTTCGGCCTTCCTGACCAAACGCTTGATGAATGGATGGAAACCTTAAACAGGGTTTGTATGCTTGGAATAGAGCATGTATCAATGTACAGTTTGAAAGTTGAAGAAGGCACAATGCTGCACACCTGGTTTTCTCAGGGAAAGATTTGTCTTCCTACTCATGAGGAAGACAGAAATATGTACTACAGTGGCAGGGATTTTTTGTGTCAACATGGGCTGGAACAGTATGAAATTTCCAATTTTGCCTTACCGGGAAGGGAATCTTCTCACAATCTCATCTATTGGAATAACGAAGAGTATATAGGATGTGGAAACGGAGCTCATTCCCATTTCAATAATGAAAGATTTTCAAATCTCAGTCATATAAAAGATTACATTGATGCGGTTATAACAGGCACATCAAGAATTGAATACAGAGAAAGAATTAGTGAGGCGGATCAACGTTTTGAAACCATTATGCTGAATTTACGAATGGTTAAGGGTATATCAAAAAAGAGTTTTGCTCAACGTTTTGGTAAGGATATACATTATTATTATGGAGACGTTATAAGAAAGCTTGTAGATAAAAAATTGCTTGTAGAAGATGAAGAATATATCCGGTTGACATTAAGAGGAATGGATGTTCAAAACAGTGTATTGCTTGAATTTATGGATTAATTTTTCGCCTGTCGGTTGCCCAAAAACCTATTGACAAAGTTGTTTGGAAATGATAATTTAGATTATAGATTAGCACTCGTAAAGGGAGAGTGCTAATAAAATGAGAAGGGGGTGATATCTATGCAACTGGGTAGACGCAAATTACAGATTTTACAGGCTGTGATTCAGGACTATATATCTTCCGGGGAACCCGTTGGATCCAGAACCATTGCCAAGAAGTATGGCATGGGTATCAGCCCTGCAACCATAAGGAACGAAATGTCAGACTTGGAAGAAATGGGTTACTTACAACAGCCTCATACCTCGGCAGGACGTATTCCATCGGATAAGGCTTATAGATTATATGTTGATAAGCTGATGGAAACAAGAAATCTTACTCCTGATGAAGCTCAACGGATAAGAGAGATATGTAACCAGAAAACTACCGAGATTGAGGAGATCATAGAACAGGTTGCTAATATACTATCAGATATCACCAATTATACCTCCGTTGTATTAGGTCCACGCTTGAATAAAGTATTGATTCGTCGCATTGAGTTGATTGCAATAGATAGGCAATATGCCCTATTATTGGTAGTGACCAGTGCGGGAATAATTAAAGATACGCTTATACGTATACCGGATAATATTGATGCCGGTTATTTGGAGCGGATATCAAATATGCTTACAAAATATTACCGCGATAAGACTTTTGCTGATGTGAACATAAAGCATGCTACTGATTTACAGAAAGAGCTTATGAGGCAAAAGGAGTTTATCCGTAATATTTTGGATGCTTTAACCAATAGCATTGCCAATAAAAGGCAAAGCGATATATATTTAGGTGGCACTGCCAATATATTTAATTTCCCGGAATACCAGGATATCATTAAAGCCAGGGATTTTCTAAATCTGATGGAGAACAAAGATATACTTTACAATTTATTTAGCCAATATGAAGAAGATGATGTTGTGATTGTAATTGGAACTGAAAATGAGTACAACGAGATGCAGGACTGCAGCGTGGTTATGGGCACATACAGTATAGGTGATAAAGTTCTGGGGTCCATGGGGTTGATCGGACCTACCAGGATGGAGTACTCCAAGGTAGTTTCTATTATGCGCCATGTTGGAGAGAGTGTAAGCAACTATTTAACACTGCTGTTTAAAGAATAAATTAAAAATTTTATTTTTGTTTACGGCATAATACAGTTAAGGACGGTGAAGATTTTATGGTATGGGATACAGACAATAAGCGGGAGGGATTAGAGGAAAATCATGTAGAGCAACATGATATTTCACAAGAAGAGGAACGGGATGATTTGCAGCAAGACAATGAATCCTGTGATGGCGGGCAGTGCGGGAAAAATGGTGAGCATACGTGTTCTTGCAACGATAAACAGCAATTAACCATCGAAGATTTACAGGAACAGCTTAATAAGGTTAATAGTGAAAAAGAACAGTATCTTTCGTTGGCTCAGAGGCTCCAGGCTGACTTTGACAATTATCGGAAGAGAAATAAGAGTGCTTTGGCGGAAGCACATGAAACTGCTACAGTTGATACCATCAGTGCTTTTCTGCCTGTCCTGGATAATTTGGAAAGGGCTCTCGAATCAACTTCTAAAAGCTCTTCGGAAGACTCTATTGTTAAAGGAATTGAATTGGTAAAAAATCAGTTTGTAGATGTACTGAAAAAGCTGGGGGTTGAGGAAATAGAAGCGCTGGGTAAAGAATTTGACCCTCAGTTACATAATGCTGTCATGAGGACAGAAGCAAAGGACGGTATAGAAGAAAACACTGTCGTTGAAGTTATTCAAAAAGGGTACAAATATAAGGACAGAGTAATCCGCTACAGTATGGTCAAAGTGGCCGTAAGCCAATAAGCTGAAATATTTAAGATCATTTCGTAAACAAGGAGGAACAATATATGGGAAAAGTAATAGGGATTGATTTAGGAACAACTAATTCTTGCGTTGCTGTAATGGAGGGTGGAGAACCTGTTGTTATTCCAAACGCCGAAGGTGCGAGGGTTACACCTTCTGTGGTAGCATTCTCGAAGACCGGTGAACGGTTAATCGGGCAGGTAGCAAAACGTCAGGCCGTTACCAACCCTGAACGAACAATAAGTTCTGTTAAAAGAGATATGGGTACAGACCGCAGGATAAAAATAGATGATAATGAGTATACGCCTCAGGAAATATCTGCTATGATATTGATGAAACTGAAACAGGATGCAGAAGCTTATCTGGGCGAGACTATAACTCAGGCAGTTATTACGGTACCGGCATATTTCAGTGACAGTCAGCGCCAGGCCACCAAGGACGCAGGAAGGATCGCAGGGCTGGAAGTGCTTCGTATTATTAACGAACCTACCGCTGCTTCTCTTGCTTATGGTCTGGATAAGGAAACCAACCAGAAGATTCTGGTATATGATCTTGGAGGCGGAACCTTTGACGTATCCATACTGGAGATAGGAGACGGAGTATTTGAGGTTTTGGCAACCAGCGGTAATAACCGATTGGGTGGAGATGACTTTGACCAGAGGATAGTGGATTATCTGGCAGAAGAGTTTAAAAAGGAACAGGGAATAGATTTAAGAAACGACAGGATGGCTTTGCAAAGGCTTCAGGAAGCTGCTGAAAAAGCCAAGATAGAACTTTCAAGCGTACTTACTACAAACATAAATCTTCCGTTTATTACAGCTGATGCTTCAGGGCCAAAGCATCTTGATATGACATTAACAAGGGCTAAATTTGAAGAGCTGACATCTGATCTTGTAGAAAAAACAATGGGCCCATTAAGGACGGCTCTTAATGATGCGGGACTTAGCCCTGATCAGATAGACAGAGTTATTCTGGTTGGAGGATCCACCAGAATTCCTGCTGTACAGGCTGCTGTTAAGAAAGCCATAGGCAAAGAGCCTTATAAAGGAATCAATCCTGATGAGTGCGTAGCTATTGGGGCAGCCATTCAGGCAGGTGTATTAGCCGGAGAGGTCAAGGATGTACTGTTGCTTGATGTAACTCCGTTGTCTCTGGGTATAGAAACCCTTGGTGGTGTATTTACAAAATTGATAGAGAGGAATACTACAATTCCTACTAAAAAGAGTCAGATCTTCAGTACTGCTGCTGACGGACAAACCAGCGTTGAAATACATGTGCTGCAGGGTGAAAGGGAGATGGCAGCCTACAATAAAACACTGGGCCGTTTTATTCTTGATGGCATTCCGCCTGCACCCCGGGGAGTGCCTCAAATCGAGGTAACCTTTGATATCGATGCCAACGGTATTGTGAATGTATCGGCAAAGGATCTGGGGACAGGAAAAGAGCAGAAGATCACTATTACTGCCTCAACTAACTTAAGCGAAGATGAGATACAAAAAGCCATTAAGGATGCTGAAAGATATGCTGAAGAGGACAAAAAGAGGAAAGAAGCAGTTGAGGCGAAAAATAATGCCGATTCGCTGATATATAACACTGAGAAGACCATTAAAGAGTTGGGAGATAAACTGAGCCAGCAGGATAAGGACAGGATAAATGCAGAAATTGAGGCAACGAGAAAGGCATTGGAAAGCGACGACGTATCCAGAATAAAAGCTGCAACTGAAAAACTGGCCCAGGTATCATATGAGGTGTTTGGCCGTGTTTATCAGCAAGGGGCAAGTGCCGGCTCATCACCTAATCAGGAAGCGTCGAATAACCAACAAAAACAAAGTGATGAAAATGTTGTAGATGCTGATTATGAGGTAGTAGATGAGGATGAATAAGGGATAAATAGCATAACATAAATTGTCGGCGCTGGGAAAAGCCAAAGCCGGAACGGTTTTAGCTTTTCCCATAATTCTTTTTTACGAAATGCAGTCTATATATGTACGAACTGTAGCAGGAAGGTGGTGAGATGTATTGTCAAAAAGAGACTACTACGAAATTTTAGGTGTTGATCGGAATGCCAGTGAAGATGATCTAAAAAGGGCGTACAGAAGACTGGCAAAGAAATATCATCCTGACTTAAATCCGGGAGATGCCGAAGCTGAGGCAAAGTTTAAAGAAATAAACGAAGCGTATAATGTCCTGATAAATCCTGAAACCCGCGCTCAATATGACCGATTTGGACATGAGGGACCAACGGGACAGGGATTTGGTGGATTTGATTTTGGCGGCATAGACGATATATTTGATATGTTCTTTGGAGGCACCGGTTTTGGGACTGGGAGCAGATACAGAAGAAATGCGCCAACCAGAGGAGCCGATATACGGTATGATTTGGATATATCTTTTGAGGATGCAGCCTTTGGAACCAAAAAGGAGATTGAGGTTGTCCGAATGGAGATATGTTCCGATTGTAATGGAACGGGAGCAAAAAAAGGAACTCAACCTGTCACCTGTCCGGTATGTAACGGTGAGGGGGAAGTGTCCTATGCACAGAATACCGCATTCGGCCGCTTCGTCAACGTGAGAACTTGCGACAGGTGTAACGGCGAAGGAACGATAATTGAAGAGCCGTGCAGACGATGTCATGGAAGAAAGAAAGTACGCAGAACGCGAAAGATAAGCATCAACATTCCAGCTGGAATTGACAATGGTCAGGTAATCACGTTGAGGGGGGAAGGGCAGCCCGGCGAACGGGGAGGTCCGCCCGGGGACTTATATGTGTATATAACAGTACTGCCCCACAAGATTTTCAAACGACAGGGATATGATCTATACTGTGACATTCCTATAACTTTTGGACAGGCAGCTTTAGGCGCTGAATTACAAGTTCCTACACTGGAAGGTACGGTAAAGTATCGTATTCCGGAGGGGACTCAGACCGGTACGGTTTTTAGATTGCGCAACAAAGGAATCACCCGTCTTAGAAGCAATCTGAAGGGAGACCTCTATGTAAGGGTAAATATTGAAGTGCCTAAGCAGCTTACTGAAAGACAAAAGGAATTGATAAGACAATTTGAAGAGGAAACTAAGGACCTGCAATATAATGAGGAGAGGAAATCATTTTTTGACAAAATGAAAGATGCATTTGGAGTTTAGCAGGTGTTAAGGAGATATGTTTACGCGGGTGGGAGGAGCAAATAAATGGAATGGATTGAAGTCAGTATAGAAACGGTACACGAAGGCATAGATATAATGGCGCAAATATTTTATGAACTTGGGGTTCAGGGTGTTGTTATCCAGGATCCAGCAGATATTTCCGGCTTTGAAGATAGCGGGTTAGGCGAAATAGTAGATGACTCCCTGTTAAACAATATGAATGGGGAAGTAACTATAAAGGGATATCTGCCCAACGATGCTTCGTTTCATGATAAATATCAATATATAAAAGAAAAGATTGGTTGGTTATTAAGCCAGAATTTTGGATTTAACCTGGGTACCGGCCGGATATCAATGACAAGTGTAAATGAAGAGGATTGGGCCAATAGTTGGAAAAAATATTTTAAACCTGTGGCCGTCGGGCAGCGAATTGTAGTCAAACCTACATGGGAAGAATATCAACCGAAAGAAGAGGAGATTATATTGGAGCTGGATCCAGGCATGGCCTTTGGCACAGGTACGCATCAAACCACTATCCTGTGTATAAGGGCTTTGGAAAAATTGGTAGGACCTCATCACCGGGTATTGGACATAGGATGCGGTACCGGAATTCTGTCCATTGCTTCTTTGCTTCTTGGAGCCCAACACGCAGTAGCTGTTGATATAGATCCCGATGCTGTAAAGATTACACGGGAAAATGCTATGCAAAATGGCGTTCTCTCGCGTATGGATGTTGTGCACGGCAATCTGCTGGACAAAGTTGAAGGAAAATTTGATATAATCGTCGCCAATATTATAGCTGATACCATAATCGAATTAAGTGGTTTGCTGAAGGATTATTTAAACAAGAACGGTTATTTTATTGCTTCGGGAATTATTGTTGACAGGCTTAATGACGTGCTGAAGGCTCTGGATAAGGAACAGTATGGAGATACAGAATACCATACTCTTGATGAATGGGCGGTTGTGGTGGTAAGGAATGCATAGGTTTTTTATAGATAGGGAAAGCATAACAAACGGCATCGTAAAGATAACAGGTGAAGATTCAAAGCATATAAGCAAGGTGCTGAGGCTTCATGAAGGTGATATCATAGAACTTTGCGACGGACAGGGTCAGGATTATGAGGGTGTGATAAAAAGGATATACGGGACCTGCGTAGAGGTTGACATTGAAAAAAGTTTTCCCAGCTATGGTGAACCTCAAACGAAGGTAGTTCTGTATCAGGCCGTACCCAAGGGTGTAAAGATGGATACAATTATTCAAAAATGTGTTGAGATTGGCGTGGTCCGTATTGTTCCCGTTATAACGGCCAGGACCATAGTAAAGCTGGATGTGGAAAGAGACGGGAATAAAAAGATGACCCGATGGCAACGAATTGCCATGGAAGCAGCTAAACAGAGTAAAAGGGGTATTATACCACAGATATCTGAACCCATGATGTACGATGAAGCAATACAGAGCTGCCCTGATATGCTTCGAATATTTCCCTGGGAGAATGAAAGAACGCTGGGTTTTAAGGACTGCCTTGAAGCGGGAGAAAACTGCAGGCATATAGCAGTTATGATAGGACCCGAAGGCGGATGGGAAGATGCAGAGGTTTTACACGCTAAAATGAATGGATGGAAAACCGTTTCCCTGGGACCGAGGATTTTAAGAACTGAGACTGCAGGCATGGCTGTTTTAGCTGCGATTATGTTTTATAACGGTGAGATGGATTATCCAACAGACTGAAACCCGATTGAATTTTCGGGTTTTAAAAAACAACATAAAGGTATGTATATACAGCTTGTAATTATTGTAATCATAATATATACTAAACATTGATGATATGTATTGATGCGCATGTATCAATACAAAAATTATAAAAGTAGGGGGCATGGATTATGGCATTTTTAGTGGCTTTACAGGTTTATTCGGTAAGGGATTATGCTGAAAAGGACCTTAAAGGGACGCTGGAGAAGATAAAGGAAATGGGATATGATGGAGTAGAGTTTGCAGGGCTTTACGGAAATCAGGCGAGCGAGGTAAAGAGTATGGTGGAAGAGTTAGGGCTGATACCTGTTTCTGCTCATGTTCCGATAGAAGAAATGCTTGCCGATCCCGATAAAGTAATAGGTGACTATGCAGAGATTGGCTGCAAATACATAGCTATTCCCTATCTTACAGAGGAGCGAAGACCCGGCCAGGCTGGATTCGAAAAGACAATTAAGGAAATTGAAATGTTGGCAAAGGTAGCAAAAAAGCATGGTATCCAGATGCTCTATCACAATCATGATTTTGAGTTTGTTAAAGTTGATGGTGAATACGGGCTTGACATTATCTACAATACCATATCCGAGGACCTGCTTAAGACTCAAATCGATACCTGTTGGGTAAATGTAGCTGGTGAAGATCCTGCTGAGTATGTGAGAAAATACTCGGGAAGGGCTCCGGTTGTTCATCTCAAGGATTTTGTAATGAGAGGCAAGGAAAAACCGGAAAAGCTTTACGAACTAATTGGCATTGAATCTGAGCAGGAGGTAAAGGATTCTGAAGAGGATTTTGCTTTCCGGCCGGTTGGATACGGGGTTCAGGATTTTCCATCTATATTAAAGGCATCTGAAGAGGCCGGAGCGGAATGGGTTGTCGTTGAACAGGACAGACCGTCTCTCGGTAAAACTTCACTGGAATGTGCTGCCATGAGCCGTGAGTATCTGAAAAAATTAGGTGTGTGATCCGGCGATAAATATATTGGTCAAACTAATTGTGTTTATAAAAAATCTGAAAATATTATAATGTCTGTTAGCTGGGGTAGAACAGGGATAACTGTGTTCTACCCTTTTTTATGCTGACGGATTTACATTTTTTGAGTAAAATTCAAATAAACGAAGTAAATGCTGACGTTGTATTTTGACTATAATTATGTTATCATCGTTGTAGATTTCAAGGAGGATAGTAATGGTAAATAATAGTATGGATAGGAACGTTACCGGCGCAGAGATGTCCGGTGAATATAGAGATAAAAATACAGTGGGCTTTTATACATTAGGGTGTAAGGTTAACCAGTATGATACCCAGGCTATGATTGAGCAATTTAAAGCCAGGGGTTATAGAATAGTTGACTTTAATCAGAAAGCTGATATTTATGTCATAAACACATGTACAGTAACCAATCTCGCTGACAGGAAATCCAGGCAGATGATACGAAAAGCCCATCGGGCAAATTCTGACGCACTTATTGCGGTAGTAGGCTGTTTCGCCCAGAGGGCTGCAAACGAGGCAATAAAAATACCAGGGGTTAAACTTGTCTTAGGCACTCAGCATCGGAAAGAGATCGTAGATTTTGTCGAAAGGGTGCAAAAGACAGGGCAGTCTATTGTTAATGTTAATGATATAATGAAAGCAAAAGATTTTGAAGATACGCCTATAAGTTCTTACCAGGGCAGAACCAGAGCCATATTGAAAATTCAGGAGGGCTGCAATCAGTTTTGCTCCTATTGTATAATTCCGTATACACGCGGTCCAATAAGAAGCAGACATCCCGGGGATGTGCTTCAGGAGGTTTGCCGTCTTGTGGAGGCTGGATTTAAAGAAATAGTTTTAACCGGTATACATCTCGCATCCTATGGTACGGATTTACAGGGAGCCAACCTTGTTTCATTATTGCAGGATATTAATTCCGTTCAAGGCCTGGCAAGAATACGTCTCGGTTCTCTCGAGCCCAATTATATTAACGATGATTTTATTAAGGGCATTCAGGATCTTGAAAAAGTATGCAGCCATTTCCATATTCCATTGCAGAGCGGCAGTGATACCGTCCTAAAAAGGATGAACCGGAAATATACCGCGCAGGAATATGCTGAAGCTATCGAAAAGATACGCCAATATTATCCTGAGGCAGCTATAACCACCGACGTAATGGTGGGGTTTCCGGGGGAAACCGATAGCGAGTTTCAGGAAAGTTTAGAGTTTGTAAAAAGGATTGGATTCAGCAGGCTGCATGTTTTTCAGTACTCTCCGAGAGAAGGGACTTTAGCTGCAAATATGTCCTCTCAAGTGCCTGCTGATGAAAAAGAAAAGCGCAGTCAGCGTTTGATTGAGACCGGCCATCAGCTGGCTCAGCAATACATGGAGCATTTTGTAAACAGGGTTGAAAAGGTATATTTTGAACAAAGGTACCCGGATTCTTCTGATTTCTATGAAGGATATACAGAACACTATGTAAAAGTCAGGGTACACAGTAATAAGGACATAAGAGGATTAATACTTGACGTGGATTTGGAAAAGATCGAAAATGATTATATGATTGGACAATTAAACAATTAGCAATAAGTAAATAGCAGTGTATAATGGTACCTGTCGTACCTTAATATAAAAATGTGCAGATGAAGTATACATGAAGCAGGAAAAGGAGGTGAAAGCAATGGAGAACTGCATATTTTGCAGAATAGTTAATAAGCAGATTCCTTCAAAAATTGTATATGAAGATGAGAACATACTGGCCTTTCACGATATTGATTCAAAAGCCCCGGTACATATCCTTATAATACCTAAGGAGCATATACCGTCAATGAATGATATTAACCAGCAAAACTGTAATATCGTTTCCCATATTTTTTATGCTATACCTCATATTGTTGAGAAATTGGGGGTCAAGGGTTCGGGCTATAGAGTGGTGGCGAATTGTGGGAAAGATGCCGGACAAACAGTAGATCATTTGCATTTTCACATTCTTGGTGGAAGGAGTTTATCCTGGCCGCCAGGTTGATAAACGGAAGTTTAGTGTTCTAAACTTACAAAGCAAGACAGATTTTTTTGATAGTGGTTATTTTTGTCTATATTGACACGAGGTAAATTAATAGGTTATAATAGTGTAAACTTGCACCCGTACCCTTTTTACCTGGTAAAAGTGTTAACGGAGGGAGGGAAAGATATGTCTGAGGTAAGAATAGGAGAAAATGAATCTTTTGAAAACGCCCTGAAACGTTTTAAGCGCCAGTGCGCACGAGCTGGTGTATTAGCCGAAATTCGCAAGAGGGAGCACTACGAAAAGCCAAGCGTAAGGCGTAAGAAGAAATCAGAGGCTGCCCGTAAGCGCAAATATAGATAATATCTTTGTCTGGTTTGCTTTGTATACAGTTAGCTTGGTTATTTGGTTGACCTTTCCCTCTATATTAATAGATAATGTAGTTTAATAAAAAGGGACGGGATTTGGAATATGGGTGTGGTTACCCCATATAATAAGAATCAGAGCATAAAAATCCGGTGTATAATACACCGGATTTTTTATTATAAAATAAAACAAAATATACCATAAATGGTATAAAATAATCATAATGTAGATATATAGAGATAATGAAAAACAATGAAAAAAGTATTATAATATAATTAGAATTAATAACAAAAGATAAAAATATTGTGGGGGAATGTGGTTAGGAGAGGAATACGTGAAAGGGAGAGTTGAACTGAAACACGTTAGAATCGTGGGCTCTATTGTTCTAATGATGGTTATTATTTCAACTAACCTGCATGTTATGATGGTTGGTTACAGGTTAAGAAGCAGAATAAACGGTGTTGATGAAGTTATCCCAATATCATATGAAGCATCTGATTATGATTATACAATGCAGGAAAATGCCTTTAATGCCGGGAGGATTGAGGACTTTTTGGAAGAAAAGGATCGGGAAATACTGGTTATGAGTTTTAATATAAGGCATGGCGCAGACTGGAATGGGAAAGAAAGCTTAAACCTGATTATAGATGAAATAAAAGCTTTTAGACCTCAAATTATTGCTCTTCAGGAAGTGGATTACCGCATGCCCAGATCCCGGTTCAAGGATCAAGCCAAAGTTATTGCGGATGCTCTTGGATTTGATTATGTTTATGGGAGTACTATTAATTTCCTGGGAATGAAATATGGTAATGCAATAATAAGTGCATATCCAATAGAAGAATATAGAAGCATAAATTTGCCTTCCGGTTCATTGGAAGGAAGGGCGGTTCTTAAAGCCAAGATTAATATAGATGGTGAAATTTACCATGTTTTGAATACTCATCTCGGATTAAATGAAAAAGAGAGAAACAGACAAATAGACGTAATTAACAATATTATAAAAGAAATAGACGGCAATATTATTCTGATGGGAGATTTTAATGAAGAACCCAATACACTGGAAGCCAAAGAGATTAATCGCAAGATGGTGGATACAGCAGTTGTAACAGAGAATGAATTTTTATATACTTATGCATACTGCAATGAGGTGCCAAATACACGTATAGATCATATATATGTCAGCCGTGATGTCAGAGTAGTAGATCATTTTGTTGTTCCATCCGGAATTTCAGATCATTCCATGGTATTTTCATTAATTTTTCATAAAACAAGGAAAAAAAGAGGAATAATATAAACCATATAGAATATTTTACAATGGGATAGACTGAAGAAATCTTATAATTATGAAGGGGAACCTTGATGAGAAGAAGTTCATTAGTGAGTATTCTCGTTATTTTGATGTTGGTTGCTTCAGTTTTTATTCAATCATCAGGAACAGTTGCTTCCAGTAACAATAAAATATACGTAATCCCTGTAAAAGGGGAGATAACTCCGGCCATGGCTTCCTTTGTTAAGCAGAAAATAGAGCTGGCTAATATTGAGGAAGCCCGTGGTGTGCTGTTGGTAATATCTACATTAGGCGGAAGGGTGGATGCAGCTCTTGATATAAAAGATGCAATACTGAGTTCAAATGTCCCTGTAGTGGTTTATATAAAAGACAGAGCAGTATCCGCCGGTGCATTGATATCAATTGCAGCAAACACTATAGTGATGGCTCCGGCCAGTCATATTGGAGCTGCAGAGCCGATCCCTTACAGCGAAAAAAATGTGGCGGCAATAAGCGCTGAGTTCAGAGGTGCCGCCAAATTTAGAGGAAGGGATCCTGAGATAGCAGCTGCTATGGTGAATAAATCCATTGACATTCCGGGGCTTACCAAAGAAGGTTCCCTGTTGGATATGACGGCTGAGGAAGCCAAAGAGCACGGATATGCTGATGCGGTTGTCCACGGACTGGAAGAAGCTATTGCGTATCTGGGCTGGTCGGATTCTCAAAGGTACAAAGTTGAGCCCGATTATAAAATAAAAATAGCACAGTTTCTGACCAGCATGGAAGTTGCTTCACTGCTTCTTTTGATAGGTACGATTGCAGTTGTTATTGAGATTTTTATACCGGGGTTTGGCTTACCGGGTATTCTGGGGATAGTTTGTTTTGCACTTTATTTCGGTGGAAATTTTTTGGCAGGGAATACAGAATGGTGGGCTGTGTTATTGTTCATAATAGGGCTTATATTATTGGGAATTGAAATGACCATACCCGGATTTGGAGTAGTGGGAATTAGCGGAATAATAGCTATATTGGCAGGTCTGATATTTGCAGCATCAGATCCTCTGAAGGGAATAGTTTCCGTTGGGATTTCTATTTTAACTGTATTAATTGCCGTTCCTGTTTTTAGCAAGTATTTTGGCGGTGCAAGGTTATTTAAGAGGTTGATTTTAACGGAAACTGTAAAACCAGCTGACAGCAAGCATGCTGCACAGTTTGAAACATCGATAGATTTGATGGGCAAAACAGGCACAGTGCTTACCCCGTTGAGGCCTGCGGGGATTATCGAGATAGATGGAACCAAGTATGATGTGATTTCAGACGGTGTTTATATTTCATCCGGGGAAAAGGTTACGGTGGTTGAAGTCACGGGCTCAAGGATTGTTGTAACCAGGCTTTAAGCATTATTGACGTTGAATAAAGCCTGATTATAAAATTTATTAAGGAGATGATAAAATGCCAGAATCAATTTTATTTTTAATGGTTTTGATCATTGTTGTTATAATAGTGCTTGCGATTATTCTTACTTTTGTGCCGTTAGGTTTATGGATATCCGCCCTTGCGGCAGGAGTAAGGATCGGCATTGTTAATCTTATTGGTATGCGGTTAAGGAGGGTAATACCTTCCCGGATTGTTAATCCTCTTATAAAGGCAACAAAAGCCGGTCTTGATTTGGGGGTAGATAAACTGGAAGCCCATTATTTGGCTGGCGGAAATGTTGACCGGGTGGTAAATGCATTAATAGCTGCTCAAAGGGCTAATATACCCTTGGAATTTGAAAGAGCTGCTGCAATTGATTTGGCCGGGAGAGACGTGCTGGAAGCGGTACAGATGAGTGTAAACCCCAAGGTTATTGAAACCCCGAAAGTATCTGCAGTAGCCAAGGATGGTATTGAGGTAATGGTTAAAGCCCGTGTTACAGTAAGGGCAAATATAGACAGACTGGTTGGAGGAGCAGGGGAAGAAACCATACTGGCACGTGTAGGAGAGGGTATCGTAACAACTGTAGGTTCTGCCGAGTCCCACAAAGAGGTTTTGGAAAACCCCGATAGTATTTCCCAAACGGTACTGGGAAAAAGTCTGCACTCGGGAACAGCATTTGAAATATTGTCAATTGATATTGCTGATGTTGATGTGGGGAGGAATATTGGAGCGCAGCTGCAAACTGACCAGGCCGAAGCAGATAAGCGTATAGCTCAGGCCAGGGCTGAAGAAAGACGCGCAATGGCCGTAGCCAGAGAACAGGAGATGAAGGCTACTGTGCAGGAGATGCGGGCTAAGGTGGTTGAGGCGGAAGCTGAAGTCCCGAAGGCAATGGCTGCGGCATTGCGGGAAGGAAAGCTTGGTGTTATGGATTACTATAATATGAGGAATATAATTGCCGATACCCAGATGCGGGATTCTATCGCAAGGATGGGAAGGGAAGAAAATCCTGATGAGGACAAAAAATAACCACACCGTTAGGGGATGATGGTTGATGTTTGAGATAATTATTATATTTATAATAGTTAGTGTAATCGGGAACATATTAAAGGCAATTGGTCAGGCCGGCCGCAGAGGTACAACCCACCGGCCCTTCCCGAAGAGTACTATCGATAACCAAATTAAACGTGCCGGTGATAAAACAGCTGATATTAAACGTTATAGCACCGGAAAATCCGTTGAGATAAAAGATAAAATGGAAGATACCGGTACACAGACGGATTTTTTCTCCGAATCTCAACCCGCTTATACATCCTATGATTCCGACATACAGAGGTATACAAACACCAAACGTTTTTCAGAACATCAGAGAAAGCTATCCTTCAGCAAAGATTCTCTTATAAACGGGATCATCCTCTCAGAGATTTTACTGCCCCCAAAATCCCGTCGCAGAGGATAATTCGACAGCCAGAGAATAATTCCGCTGGCAATGTTAAAGAACTGTATAAGATAGAAGCCAAAAACTAGGATGCGTTAGCATTCTAGTTTTTCTTTTTATTGCATACTATTTTAGTATTGGGGGGGATATGGATGAAAAAAAGAAAACTGAATCAGGTAAAATCGACCGTTTCAGAAATGTTTGAACTGCCTAAAGAGATTACCCTTAATTTGCCGAAAATCAGTATGATCGGCAATATCCAGATGCTGGTTGAAAATCACAAAGGAATTATCGAATATACCCCTCAGAGGATAAGACTAAATTCAACGATCGGTGTGATACGCGTTCAAGGGGCAAACATGAATCTAAAGAATATCGCTGTAGACGACATAATGGTAACAGGCGAAATCAAAACTGTTGAATTTCTCTGACCGAGGTGATCGGTATTGCTGTTTTTGAGACTGTGGAATTATTTACTTGGTTATTTAGTGATACGGGTGGAAGGACTATCCCTGGAAAGATTTATTAATCTGACTATAAGCAAAGGTATTTACATGTGGGATATTGACCGTTATAGCTACACAGCCATGACTGCCTGTATCAATATTTACGGGTTTAAAAGGCTAAAAAAGATTGTGAGAACAACCAGATGCAGTGTCAGGATTTTGGACAAAAGAGGCCTGCCTTTTGTTCTGAATCGTTTTAAGCACAGGAAGATGCTTGTAATTGGATTAACGGTTTTTTTGATCATTATATACGGGTTGTCTTCTTTTATCTGGATAGTTGAGATTGAGGGTGCTGTCAAAGTATCTGAAACAGAATTATTGCAGGTTTTAGCCAAACATGGTATTATGCCCGGTGCATATAAGAGAGGTTTGGATACATCAACCATTGCAAATAAAGTTATTATAGATATGCCCGGGCTGTGGTGGGTAAGCATTCAAATAAAAGGTACTAAAGCATTGGTACGGGTTGTTGAAACTACCAATCCGCCACCTATGCTTGACAGAAGTATCCCCTGCAATATTGTAGCAGCAAAGGACGGTATTATTAGCGAGATGGTGGTTTTAGAAGGAGAACCGGTTGTCGAAGTTGGTGAAACGGTTAGAAAAGGACAGCTTTTAGTAAGCGGAGTTATTGAGGATCAGGAAACGCATGCTGTACGATATGTCCATGCCATGGCTCAGGTAAATGCACGAACCTGGTATGAGGGAAACGGAACGTGGAAATTTAATAAGGCTGTGACCAAACGTACTGGGAAAAAAATTGAACATAAATTTCTTGATCTGGGAAAATGGGTTGTAGAATTACAAAAAAAGGAGATTCCCTTCAAAAAATATGAAGTTGAGGAGAAAAGAATACCATTTATTGATCAAAGAGGTTCTATCCCCATTGCATTGATTGTGAGGGAATATTATGAGGTTGAAGAACTCAAAAGTAATACAAAGCTGCAGGATGCCAAAACCAAAGCCTATGATATGGCATACCGGAGCGCCAGCAAAAAAGTACCGGAAAATGCGAAAGTTGTTGACAAAAAGGTGAAATACGATATCATAGAAAATATAGAGGTAAAGGCAACGGTGTATCTGGAAGCTATTGAGGATATCGCCGTGCAGCAGACAATTTATAATTAGGAGGCTCTTTGTTTGGAACACTTCACGAAAGACAGGATAATCGAGATTAACAGTCTGGAAAGCATGAGAATGCTTTTTGGTAACTTCGATGAAAATATTGAATTGATAGAAGAAGAGACAGGGGTTAATATTATAACCCGCGGAACCAATCTTATTATTACTGGAAATTCCCAGCAAGTGGATCTTGCCTATACCGTCATCTCCAAGCTTCTTGATATGATAGAAAGAAAGGAATCCATAGACAGAGCTCAGATAAGGTATGCCATACAGCTGGCTACGGAAGGTAAGGAGGATCTGATCGAAGACATAGCAGCTGACATTATATGTATAACCCACAAAGGCAAACCGGTCAGATGCAAATCTCTGGGGCAAAAAGCATATGTCAGAGCAATTGCACAAAATGATATTGTTTTTGCCATAGGACCAGCCGGTACTGGTAAGACCTATCTGGCAATGGCAATGGCTGTGGCAGCATATAAGAGCAGGGAGGTAGGCCGAATAATATTAACCCGGCCGGCGGTAGAAGCAGGTGAAAAACTGGGTTTTTTACCCGGGGATTTACAGAACAAGGTAGATCCTTATCTGCGTCCGCTGTATGATGCATTGTACGATTTAATTGGGCTGGAAAACTATCTGAAGCTGATTGAAAGGGGCACCATAGAAATAGCGCCCCTGGCTTATATGAGGGGACGAACTTTGGAGGATTCCTTCATAATTCTTGACGAAGCACAAAATACCACATCAGAGCAGATGAAGATGTTTTTAACCCGTATGGGCTTTGGTTCTAAGGTAGTTATAACAGGTGACATTACACAGATTGATTTACCGAGAGGGAAAAAATCCGGGCTGGTTGAGGCTATGAATGTTTTAAAGGGTATAAAGGGTATTGAATTTGTATCTTTAACCAAAAGGGATATAGTACGACACGAGCTGGTAACACAGATTGTTCAGGCATATGAACGATATAGTAGTAGTGAGCCTGGAAATAAGCAGGAGGATCATAGTCATGAACCAGACGGTGATTAATAAAAACCGGCTTCACACAAATAAGCAATTATCAAAAGTGTTAACGGGGCAGCTGATATGGAAAATTATTATCGCAGTAATTACCTATGTAATTGTGTTTGTGATTATGCTGTATTCTATTTCCCCAAAACGATATAACTTAAAAGTAGGAGATATTCCTAATGAGCCTATTCGCGCCCCCAGGGATATTGAGAATAAAATAGCAACCCAGAAAAGGATTGAGCAGGCAAAACAGAGCGTCTCTCCTATATACAGATTTAATCAGGATATAAAGATAAACACCATAGAAGAAGTCAATCAAGTGTTTGAAGAAATTAACGTTATACGGGGAATGGTGGAAAAGAGATTTGAAGAATTTAAAAGGGAACAACAAAATGATTTGGATGATTCAAATTTAGAGGGAAATACAGAAGGAGTTACTGTCGAAAATACAGATGAACCACCTGTAGAAAACAGTTCCAACGATAATCAGGCTGATTCTGCCTCGAATTATGATCAGATTTTGGATAAACAGTTTCTGGAACAGTTAAAAGCCAATTTGAGTGTTGAACTTTCAAATGAAGAGTTGATCGTGTGTATTAAAACCGATGAATCTGAAATTATGCAGCTACAAGAGCATTTGATCCAGATTTTGTTTAATTTGCTGGATCTTAGAATAAAAGAAGATAATTTATTGGAAGCAAAAAACACACTCCGTAATGAAATACTTACTTTGCCTCTATCAAATGATCTGCGCCTGGTAGGTACTACCATCGGTTTATCGCTGCTTAAGCCTAATATGGTGTATGACCGGGAGGCAACGGAAGCCGAAAAAGAGAAAGCAGCTCAGGAAGTGGAGAAGGTCTTTTTTAAGAAAGGTCAGTACATTGTTCAGGATGGTCAGCCGGTGACAGAGGAACAGTACATGGCCTTGGTGGATTTGGGGCTTATAAAGAATGAGCAGTATGATCTACCTCTTATGTTAGGGCTTGGATTTATAGTATTGCTATTAGAAATAATAGTAATACTATATATTTATTATTTCGAAAATGAACTAATGAATCAACCCCATATTCTTACAATGCTTAGTGTTATATTTTGCCTTGTTCTGGGGTTGGGGTATGGAATAAAATTCGTTAACCCATATTTTATTCCGGCGGCTATGGCTGCTATACTGATAACCATATTGATTAAGCCAAGCATAGCGTTTATTATAAATGCTGCAATAGCCGTTCTGCTGGGAGTAATGACTAACGGACAGTTTGGTGTTGTGGTTGCTGCTTTATTTAGCGGTATGCTGGCAATATATATGAGCAATAAATCACAGCAGAGAAGTACCCTGGTCTGGACAGGGATGCTTATAAGTGCCAGCAGTATGTTAACGATAATGGGATATGAGATGATGGTTTCAGGCAACTGGCTGTCTGCAGCCAAATCTTCGTTTTGGGGTATTGGGGGTGGAGTATTCGCTTCTGTTTTAGCTTTGGGTACGCTACCTATTTGGGAATACTTATTCGGTATAATAACACCAATAAGATTGATAGAGCTATCCAATCCCAACCAACCGTTACTTAAACGATTGCTTATGGAAGCGCCCGGAACATATCATCACAGTATTATTGTAGCAAATTTGGCTGAGAGCGCTGCAGAAGCTGTTGGTGCAAACGGTATACTGGCAAGAGTAGGGGCATATTACCATGATATCGGCAAATTAAGCAGACCTTACTATTTCAGGGAGAATCAGCTGTCTTCGGACAACCCTCATGACAGGCTGGATCCGGCTTTAAGCGCCAGTATTATTATCTCCCATGCCAGGGATGGAGTAAAACTGGCTCAAAAATATAAAGTACCCAAGATATTGCAGGATTTTATGCTGCAGCATCATGGTACTACACCGGTTATATATTTCTATCACAAATCAAAGAATAACAGTGATAACCCGAATGATGTAAAGCTGGATGATTTTCGTTATGCAGGTCCAAAACCTCAGAGCCCCGAGACTGCAATAGTTATGCTGGCTGATACTGTAGAGGCGGCTGTACGGAGTCTTCCGGAACCAACTTCCGAAAAAATTGATGAGCTTATCAGAAGGCTTATTAAGGAAAAATTGGAGGACGGCCAACTGGATGAGTGCCGTTTAACGCTGAAAGATCTGGATTCCATTGCAACAGCGTTTAAAAATGTGATATGTGGTATATTTCATGAAAGAGTAGAGTATCCCGATGTAGATCTAAATGAAGAGAGAGGTAAAACAAATGACGGTTGATATTAACAACTGCCAGGATAAAGTCGACATTGATTCTGAAATTATGAGTTTTATAGAAAATTGTATACTTACAGGTCTGAAGGCTGAGGGAATTGACTTTCCTGTTGAGGTTAGTATATTGCTGGTGGACGATCAGCAGATAAGGGAGCTTAATAAAGCACACAGGCAAATTGATTCACCGACAGATGTGCTCTCCTTTCCAATGCTTGACTTTTCATTTGATAATAAAGAAAAGGATATAGCTGCTTTAGGCAGTATAATTGAGAGAGATGGAGATGCAGTAGTGCTGGGTGATATTGTTTTGTCAATGGAGAGGGCACAGCTTCAGGCAAAAGAGTACAACCATAGTTTCCTGCGGGAGGTAGGATTTCTTCTGATCCATGGACTGCTGCATCTTATGGGCTATGATCATCTGGAAGAACATGAAAGAATGAGAATGCGTCAAAGGGAAGAAGCAATATTAGGTCTGCTGAATCTTTCCCGAAGTGAATAACTATATAAGAAAGTCGATTTTTTATGACAAGGGTGTAGTATATGAAATCCAGGAACATTGTCGATAGCTTTAACGCAGCAATAAAGGGGTTGCTCTACAGTTTTAAAACCGAAAGAAATATCAAAATACATTTTTTTATAGCACTTTTCACCCTGATTGCAGCTCTGCTGGCAGATGTAACAAAGAATGAAGCTATTTTGCTGCTGATTACTATAACTTTAGTTATTTCTGCCGAGCTTATTAATACTTCCATTGAGCGGGTTGTTGATATACTGCAACCGGAATATCATCCTTTGGCAGAAGTTGCGAAAAATGTTGCCGCTGCTGCCGTTTTAGTCACTGCTGTAAATTCTGTCATGGTCGGGTATGTTATATTCTATAACAAGATTAGCTGGTTTTCACTGTCGCTTGTGAGGCAGATAAGATCTACACCGGTACATATAACGGTACTCTGTCTTATTGTAGTAGTTATTATTGTAATTATCATTAAGTCAATAAACTATAAGGGTAATTTTCTTAGAGGGGGAATGCCCAGCGGACACAGTGCCCTGGCTTTTTCCCTTTTTACATCCATAACTCTGTTGAGCGGTAATGCCCTGATATCCAGCCTGAGTATGCTGATGGCCCTTATGGTTCTTCACAGCAGATATGAGGCCGGAATTCATACTCTTACCGAAATAATTATGGGCGCTTTTATAGGCATACTATTAACGATAATAATATTCGAGATACTGAAATTCTAGGGGGGAAAAGGCCGATGGGCGTAGCAGATAAACTGATCCGCGAGGCAAAAAAAGCAAGAGAAAAGGCGTACGCTCCATATTCAAAATTTAGAGTAGGTGCAGCTCTGATGACGGAAGACGGTTCTGTATATACCGGCTGCAACGTGGAGAATGCAAGTTATGGTGCTACGTGCTGCGCTGAAAGGGTGGCCATATTTAAGGCCGTATCCGATGGAAAACGGGATTTTACAGCCATAGCAGTTATGTCTGACTCTCATAAGTTTACTTTTCCATGCGGTATATGTCTTCAAGTAATGGTGGAATTTAAAATCCCGACTGTTATAGTTGCCGATCGGAGTGGAGGAACAGCCCAATATAAGCTAAATGACCTTTTACCCTATGCATTTGATAAAATAAAATAAAATGAGCAAAGGAGGGATATATGGCGATATGAAACACAGATCTGGATTTGCCGCTATAATCGGAAGACCCAACGTGGGGAAGTCAACGCTTATGAATAGTTTAATCGGAGAAAAGATCTCTATTATATCTGACAAACCTCAAACCACGCGTAACCGTATACAATGCGTTCTGACCCGTCCGGATTATCAGGTTATATTCATTGATACTCCCGGCCTTCATAAACCAAGGAACAAGCTGGGTGAGTATATGGTGAGAGTTGCCAGAAACACCTTGGAAGAAGTGGATGTTATTATATTCATTGTGGACATTTATGAAGGAATAGGAAGAGGAGATTGGTATATTGCAGAAGAATTAAAGCAAATAAAAACACCCGTGATATTGGTGGTAAATAAAATAGATAGAATTACAAATATCGAAGAAGCAGGCAAGACCGCTGAAGAGTTCTACAAGCAGGCGGAGTTTGATGAATTAATAATGGTATCTGCAATAAATCATACAAATTTGGACAAGCTGGAAGAGATAATTGTATCGTACCTGCCTGACGGTCCTCGCTATTATCCTGAGGATATGATAACAGATCAGCCAGTGAGGTTTATTGTCGCGGAAATAATCCGTGAAAAAACCCTTGAACTGTTGAAAGAGGAGGTACCTCACGGAATAGGTGTAGAGGTTGTCAGTTTTAGTGAACGACAGGATAAGAATATTATTGATGTAAGCGCTACAATATATTGTGAAAAAAAGTCCCACAAAGGTATAATAATTGGTAAAGGCGGAAACATGTTGCGGGAAATTGGAAGCAGAGCCCGTGCTGATATAGAGAAATTGCTTGGAACTCAAATATACCTTGATCTCTGGGTCAAAATCAGGCAGGACTGGCGTGATAATATGATGGATTTGAAAAATTTAGGATATGAATAGAATAATTTATATTATTTAGACATGCCGGATTATTTTACATGGAATACGGGTCAAGAATAGCGGAAACCCTAATAAATGAAAAAAGTTTATATTATTACAGGGGGTTTAGACATGCTTGATTTATTGTGGCGCTTATTTGAGAAAACAGGGACTATTGGCTGCTATTTGTTATATAAAGCAGTAGAGAAATCTAAAGATGAACGCTATCTTGAGCCGTCATTTAATACAATGGAAAATACTCCGGAAGCTTATCAAATCAGGAAGGAATCAATATGAAAACCGTACGAACTCAAGGGGTTGTATTAAGATATACGAACTTTAAAGAAGCCGATAGAATGCTTACCGTATTTTCTCCTGAGAGGGGAAAGATGCAGGTATTGGCCAGAGGCTGCCGTAAACCAAAGAGCCGTTTGCTGGCAGCCAGCCAATTATTTTGTTATGCTGACTATATGTTTGTCAGGTCGAAAGAAATATATGTTCTTACCCAGGCTGATATAAGAAACTCTTTTTATGATATTCGCAATGATGTGGAAAGGCTTGCATACGGTACTCATATATTATACCTGACTGAAGAGGCGGTAAATTACGAAGAAGGAAATTTCCGTCTCTTTTATATGTTGCTGCAGGCACTGGCATATCTGGCTTATGGAGATATAAATCCGGAAGATGTGGTTCATGTATTTGAACTGAAGCTAACAGACATTTTGGGGTATCGTCCCGTTCTGGACAGGTGCACTGTATGCGGCAGCCGTATAGAAGATCTAAACACAAACAGATTATACTTTAGTGTATCTCAGAGCGGAATAATATGCAGCAATTGTAATAAACATGTCCGCAGTGGATATACTATCCATAAAAATACAATCCAGACAATGCGGTTTATTTTGGACATGGACATAAAAAGATTGGGTGTTTTGAGATTCTCCAGGCTGGTGCGAAGTGAACTGGATTATATTTTATCCGGCTATTTAGCCGAGAAAATCGGAAAAACACTGAAAACCAGGAATTTTATCAATCAGATAAAGGATGAAAAGTAATCAATCACTAGAATTTTTTTGAAGTTTATAAAAGAATGTTGACTTAATGAGAAAAATTTTATAATATTAAGCAGGATGATTTGGTGATATTTGCCTTAATACGGCGATATTTTTATATATTCAAACATAAATGTGTTTACATAGATAGGAGGAAGAATTATGGCAAAAAAATACGTATATTTGTTCAGTGAGGGCAATGCAAGCATGAGAAATCTGCTTGGTGGTAAAGGAGCGAATCTTGCTGAGATGACAAATCTTGGCTTACCCGTTCCTCAGGGCTTTACGGTAACTACTGAAGCCTGTACCCGCTACTATCAGGATGGGGAAACAATAAATCAGGAGATTGTTGACCAAATATATGAAGCAATGGGCAAAGTAGAAAAAATAGCGGGCAAAAAATTTGGAGATTTGGATAATCCATTTCTGGTATCCGTTCGTTCCGGTTCACGTGTATCCATGCCTGGTATGATGGATACCATTCTGAACCTGGGGTTGAATGATGATGCTGTTCAGGGGTTGGCCAGGCTGACAAATAATGAAAGGTTTGCCTATGACAGCTATAGAAGGTTTATCCAGATGTTTTCAGATGTTGTCATGGGTATAGATAAGAATAAGTTTGAACAAATTCTGGATGATGTAAAACAGGAAAATGGAGTAACACAGGATGTTGAGCTGACTGCAGAAAACCTTAAAGTTGTTGTCGAACGTTATAAAGAGTTATACAAACAGGAACTGGGACAAGAATTTCCCCAGGATCCCAGGACACAGCTTCTAGAAGCTGTTAAAGCTGTGTTTCGTTCATGGAACAACCCCAGAGCAATAGTCTACAGACGTATGAACGATATTCCAAGCGACTGGGGTACAGCTGTCAACGTGCAAGCTATGGTATTTGGAAATATGGGCGATGATAGTGGAACAGGTGTAGCTTTTACCAGAAATCCTGCAAATGGAGAAAAGAAACTTTATGGTGAATTTTTGTTAAATGCTCAGGGCGAAGATGTTGTAGCTGGTATCAGGACACCGGAACCCATTGAACGCATGAAAGAGATTATGCCTGAGATATATGATCAGTTTGCTGAAATTGCTGAAAAACTGGAAAAACATTATAGAGATATGCAGGATATGGAGTTTACCATTGAACGCGGAAAGCTTTACATGCTTCAAACCCGTAGCGGCAAAAGAACAGCAGCTGCTGCTTTAAAGATAGCTGTGGACATGGTGGACGAGGGGTTAATTACCAAGGAAGAGGCAATCCTCAGAGTAGATCCCAGACAGTTGGATACTCTACTGCATCCTACATTCGAACCTAAGGCACTTAAGGCTGCCAAACCAATTGCTAAGGGCCTTCCTGCGTCTCCGGGGGCTGCTACAGGCCAGATATATTTCACTGCAGAGGATGCTGCCGAAGCAGCCAAAAATGGTCAAAAGGTTATACTGGTAAGAGCCGAGACTTCACCGGAGGATATCGAAGGCATGTATGCAGCTCAGGGTATACTGACCTCCCGGGGTGGAATGACTTCTCATGCTGCAGTTGTAGCCAGAGGTATAGGAACTTGTTGTGTTGCAGGATGCGAGCAGATCAGAATAGATGAAGATGGGAAATTCTTTGAAGTTGATGGTAAAGTGTACAGAGAAGGCGACTTTATATCTCTGGATGGCAGTACCGGTAATGTATATGGCGAAGCTTTACCCACTCAAGAGCCTTCAGTAACAGGGGATTTTGCCACCCTTATGGATTGGGCAGATAAGGTGAGAGTGCTTAAAGTGAGAGCAAATGCTGATACTGCAAGAGATGCTGCTCAAGCACTGGAGTTTGGTGCAGAGGGTATTGGCTTGTGTCGTACTGAACATATGTTTTTTGACGAAGAAAGAATACCTGCGGTCAGAGAGATGATCGTTGCCAGAAATGAACAGGAAAGAAGAAAGGCTCTTGCCAAGTTGTTACCCATGCAGAAGAACGACTTTAAAGGTATATATGAGGTAATGGGGGACAGGCCGGTCACCATCAGACTGTTGGATCCGCCTCTACATGAATTCCTGCCCCACGATGACGAGGATATTCGGGAACTGGCAGATGAAATGGGAATTTCCTTTGAAGAACTTAAAGCAACAGTTGTAAAGCTTCAGGAGTTTAATCCCATGTTAGGTCACCGCGGTTGCCGTCTGGCTGTTACCTATCCGGAAATAGCCGAGATGCAGACCAGGGCTATCATTGAAGCAGCTGTTGAGGTTATGCAGGAAAAAGGAATTAACATCTTGCCCGAGATTATGATCCCTCTGGTAGGTGAAGTCAAAGAACTTAAATATGTAAAGGATGTAGTGGTTAAAACTGCTGAAACCGTTATGAAGGAGAAAGGGGTAGAAGTGAAATACATGGTTGGAACCATGATAGAGGTTCCCAGAGCGGCTTTGACTGCTGATGAGATTGCACAGGAAGCTGAATTCTTCTCCTTTGGAACCAATGATTTAACTCAGATGGTATTTGGTTTTTCAAGGGACGATGCGGGTAAATTCCTGGAGGATTACTACAACAAGAATATTTTTGAAAGCGATCCTTTCTCCAGAGTTGATCAGGTTGGCGTTGGAAAGCTTATGAAGATGGCTGCAGAGCTTGGTAAAGCTACAAGGCCGGATATAAAACTAGGTATTTGCGGTGAGCATGGTGGAGACCCAAGCTCGGTTGAGTTCTGTCATAATATAGGGTTGAACTATGTATCCTGTTCACCTTACAGGATACCTATAGCCCGGCTGGCTGCAGCTCAGGCAGCAGTTAAAAGTAAAACTCAATCCTGATAATCGGGTTGTCAGGATCAATAATGCCAGGATAGTTTATGACGGTATTTAAGATATTTTAATATATGAGAGGGTATTGCTGTTTATCAAAGAGACAATACCCTCTTTTTAATAGTATTTAAAAAGCATATATACATCTAAAAACATGACTTGTGATGACATAATAAATTATTTATGTTATACTATAAAATGCTCATTTATTCATTGCTGATTCATTAAATTCTGTTGCTCAGATTAAGCAGATTTATATGTGACCCATCAATATTTCAGGGGATTTGTAGAATAGAATTTGCTTTTCATAGACATACGATTAGCATAGGCTGTTAACAATGAAATTTATAATTCCTGATAAGACATGCCCATGGGTAGCTATGCAATTTTTATGTTACTTGAGAAGGATATTGGATATAAATGTGGTATATATAATATAGAAGAATAATGTATAATGCAATGAGGGATGCGGATAGGGTGATAATAAGGGAACAGATTGAGGAAATTGAGAAAAAGACCTTGTCTTCTTTTGCCTGCTTAAGCAGTCAGACAAAAGGGAGACAGCATCCACAGGAAAAATGCCGGCTTCGGACAGAATTTCAACGAGACAGGGACAGGATACTGCACTGTAAGTCTTTCCGGCGTCTTAAACATAAAACTCAGGTCTTTATTGCTCCGGAAGGAGACCATTACAGAACAAGGCTTACTCATACTCTTGAGGTTGCGCAGATTGCACGTACTATATCCAGATCCCTGAGATTAAACGAGGATTTAACCGAAGCAATTGCCTTGGGGCATGATTTAGGTCACACTCCGTTTGGGCACATTGGCGAACGACTGCTTGACAGTATAACCAGCTGTGGATTTAAGCATAGTATTCACAGTCTCAGAGTGGTTGATGTGCTGGAAGGTAAAAACGGGCTTAACCTTACCTGGGAGGTCAGGGACGGAATAGCCAATCATACAATGTCAGGGACTCCTGCAACTCTGGAGGGACAGGTGGTCAATATAAGTGACCGCATAGCGTATATAAACCATGATATAGATGATGCATTGCGCGCCAGGCTCATATCCGAAGAGGACCTGCCAAGGGAATGCAATGAAATCCTGGGGAATACGCACAGTCAACGGATTAACCGAATGATTATGGATGTTATTGAAAACAGTATGGACAGACCCAGGATTGAGATGAGTCCCGAGGTAAGCAGGGTTACCGACAAACTACGCAATTTTATGTTTGAGCGGGTTTATATGCATGATGCAGCAAAAAAAGAAGAAAAGAAAGCAGGTTTTGTACTGAAAAGATTATTTGATTTTTTTATGAAGCATCCCGACAAGCTTCCTGAAGAATATCGTTTAAACATAGATATTTATGGTTTGGAACAGGTGGTTTGTGACTATATTGCAGGTATGACCGACCGCTATGCATTAAGAATGTTTGACGATATTTTCATGCCTTCATCGTGGCGAAGTTCATAGATGTAATGGAAGTAATATATTTGGCAAAAGATGAGAATAATAAATGAAGCTTAAATTGTTAATCAGACAGCGCTGCAGAGCGGGAATTCAGCGTTATATAAGACTTTAGTAGGAGGGATAGATAAAAAAATTCAGGACTAAAGGAGGAAAATTGAGAATTTTGGCGAACATATTATCTACTGTGGTTAAGTTAGGTGAATGATAAATGGGTATATTTCTTTCAGGGGATTTTATTGAGGAAGTAAGGTCGCGAAATGATATAGTGGACATAATTTCAGAATATGTATCTTTGAAGCCAAGTGGTAAAGGTCTTTTCGGATTGTGTCCTTTTCATAGCGAAAAAACGCCCTCCTTTAACGTGAGTCCTGATAAGCAGGTTTATTACTGCTTTGGATGTGGTGCAGGAGGAAATGTATTTACATTTATCATGGCTATAGAGAAGCTTGATTTTCCGGAGGCAGTAAAATACCTGGCAGAAAAAGCAGGAATGGCGCTGCCCGATACAATGGATTCAAGAGAATATGCTTTGCATAAGGATAAAAGGGACAAGATCCATGAGATAAATCGGGAAGCAGCTAAGTATTATCGTAAGGTTTTGCTTTCTCCATGGGGAGAAAAAGCTCTTTCATATTTGAAAAGTCGAGGGTTGGACGATAGGACTATTAAAATATTTGGTATTGGTTTTGCTCCTGAAGGATGGGATAATATTAAGAATTATTTATCGGATAAGGGATATGAAGAGGAGTTATTAATACAATCAGGTATAGTAGTTGAAAGCAAGGGAAGGACGTATGATCGCTTTCGTAACCGGATCATGTATCCTATAATCAGACCGGGAGGTTATGTAATAGGATTTGGCGGCCGGGTTATTGATGACTCTCTTCCCAAATATTTAAATTCGTCAGATAGTCCTGTTTTTAATAAAAGCAGTACCTTATATGGTCTGAATCTTATTAAACGTGGCCAACCGATAGAGCATGTGATTATTACTGAAGGCTATATGGATGTTATAACACTATATCAGTATGGGTTTAAGAATGTTGTGGCCTCCTTAGGTACAGCTCTGACCCAACAGCAAGCCAGGCTTTTAAGACGCTATACCGGTGAGGTGTATATAGCTTACGACGGAGACAAGTCTGGTCAGCAGGCAACTTTGCGTGGCTTGGATATGCTGCAGAATGCAGGGCTTAAAGTAAAGGTTATTTGTTTTCCCGAAGGCATGGATCCGGATCAAGTTTTAAGAAAATTCGGCAGCAGATATTTTAAAGAGCTTATGGATAACGCTTTGTCCCTGGTTGACTACAAACTCGACCAATTGCGTAAACAATACAATTTTGACAATGTAGATGACCGGACAAATTATGCTACTGAAGCAGCGAAGATACTCACCAAGGTACAAAATTTATTAGAAAGGGATGTTCACATAAGGCGATTGGAAACACAGACGGGTTTTTCCGCCAGATTATTATACAGACAGATAGAGCTGTTAGAGGCTAAAAATAGACAAGATGGTGTAAAAAAACATATAGATGGTAATAATAGGTATACTGGCAGGAACAGAATTAATATTGAAATTTTGCCGGTGCATATTAAGGCTGAAAGATATCTTGCTACATTGATGGCGACTGATGAGGATTATGCAAAAAAGATAGTTGGGAGAATAAATACCGAATATTTTGAAGAGTCTATTACCGCCGAGATTTATGAAATAGTGTCCGGGCTTATGAAAACCGGCAAAGAAATCAGTATTCCCAGAGTTTTAAGTTATGTCCAGGATCAGTCTAAAATACAGCAAATGGTAGAAATATTTGAGCAGCCGATTGAGTACGATAATATTGATAAATTTATTTCTGATTGTTTGAAAGAAGTTATATGTAATCGTTTAGAAAAACGCAGGCAGGAGGTTAAAGAATTAATTGAGCAAATAGAAAGAGAAGGGAATCAGAGGACCGAGCGTTACAACACATTGGTGAATGAAATGGCGGCAATAATCCAGAAGATCAACATGAATCGACAGGGAAAGGAGGGGATTATGTGAATAACGGTGAAGCGAAACTGAATAAAATAAAGGAATTGATTGAGAGGGGAAAATCAAAGGGTGTTTTGACATACAAAGAAATAATGGATGTACTGGAAGAAGTAGAGCTTGAAACTGAACAGATAGAGAGGATTTACGATACCCTTGAATCCCTTGGCATAGATGTGCTTGATGATACTGTGGCAGAGGAATCCAATTCCGAGACTGATCTGGATCTTAGCGTCCCTGAGGGTGTTAGTGTTGATGATCCTGTTCGAATGTATTTAAAGGAAATTGGGAAAGTACCACTACTTACCGCTGAAGAAGAAATCGAACTGGCCAAACGGATGGAACAAGGTGATGAAGAGGCAAAAAGAAAGCTGGCTGAAGCTAACCTTCGTTTGGTAGTCAGCATAGCCAAACGGTATGTGGGTCGAGGAATGTTGTTCTTAGATTTAATTCAGGAAGGTAATTTGGGGCTTATAAAGGCAGTCGAAAAGTTCGATTATCGAAAAGGATATAAATTCAGTACCTACGCTACATGGTGGATCCGCCAGGCAATAACACGTGCAATAGCGGATCAGGCCAGGACCATAAGGATACCCGTGCATATGGTTGAGACTATAAACAAGCTAATAAGAGTATCCCGACAGCTTCTACAGGAATACGGAAGAGAGCCACAACCGGAAGAGATAGCTAAGGAAATGGGGATTTCCGAGGAAAAGGTCAGGGAGATTATGAAGATAGCTCAAGAACCCATTTCGTTGGAAACTCCTATTGGGGAGGAAGAGGACAGTCATCTCGGAGATTTTATACCCGATGAAGATGCTCCCGCGCCTGCTGAGGCTGCAGCATTTATCCTTCTTAAGGAACAGCTTATGGAGGTATTGGATACATTAACCCCAAGAGAAGAGAAAGTATTACGGCTAAGGTTCGGTCTTGATGACGGCAGAGCACGCACCCTGGAAGAAGTGGGAAGGGAATTTAATGTTACCAGAGAAAGGATCCGTCAGATTGAGGCAAAAGCCTTAAGAAAACTGCGGCATCCCAGCAGGAGCAAAAAGTTAAAGGATTTTCTGGATTA
>ERZ773359.1414-NODE-1414-length-33242-cov-19.720282_pt1 | contig 33242 bp, 39 predicted proteins | sample MGYA00374955_ERZ773359 | MGnify/ENA primary metagenome ERZ773359 (study PRJEB29098, sample SAMN04486028) | biogas fermenter metagenome | study: EMG produced TPA metagenomics assembly of the Biogas fermentation microbial communities from Germany - Plant 4 DNA1...
ACAAGCAGATCCGCATGAGGTGTCAGAAGTCGGAATGAATTACCGAACACAGTTCATCTGTAGCAGTCCTTTATATTCTGCCACTCCAATTAGGTGGGCTATGAATAGAATAAAGGTTATCAACGAACCATCGGAACTTGTACCGATGTTGCGTGCCGTTGATACCGCTGTAAAGAGGGAGGTCCTCAAGGAGGTAACGCTAGAATGGCGTACCGCTAAGGATGTGGAGGCCAAATTCGGCCCGGAGGGAGCCGAAGCCCTGAAATTCTTCGAGAAGATGAAGCTGGTGGAAACCCGTTGGCAGAGCACCAGTGGCTCTTTCCCTGAAAAGGCCTATCACACTTACTACACCTCGTTCCATATCAACGCTTCGTGGCCTGTGTACGAGATCTCCGACGTCCTCGCAGCGGCGATGATGCCAGAGGAGGAGTTCGAAGAGCTGGAGAAGCAGATATATGAGGAGGTCGGGCGGGACGGCCGCTTTGCGGGAGACATCGCGGAGAAGCTGGGCGTGACCTCCACAATGCTTCGCAGCCTGGTAAAACGCTCGGTGAGGTTGGATTATCGCGGACACCGTATCGAGAGGCTGAAGGGGTAGGCCCTCCCATGTCCGACATCTACATCCTCAGGCTGGGACATCGGCCTGAGAGGGACAAGAGGGTGACGACCCACGTCGCCCTCACGGCACGTGCTTTCGGTGCAAAGGGCATCTACGTCTCGACAAAGGATGAAGAACTGGAAAGGAGCGTCCGCTCGGTGGTCGATCGCTTCGGAGGAGACTTCGAGATCACCACAGGAGTGAAATGGAAGCAGTTCCTCAAGGACTTCGAGGGGACATCGGTCCATCTGACCATGTATGGCACTCACGTCGACGATGCCATGCCTCAGGTCAGGGATGCGGCTACCGAGAAGATGCTCATCGTGGTGGGTGCGGAGAAGGTGCCTCCAGAGGTCTATCAATGGGCGACGTTCAACGTCGGAGTGGGCAATCAACCTCACTCAGAGGTCGCCGCTCTGGCGGTGTTCCTTGACAGATTCCTTGAGGGGGAAGGGCTCCGCCGGGACATGGGCGGGCATATGAAGGTCCTGCCCTGTGAACGGGGGAAGAGGGTTGTCAACGATCCCCAGTGAAGAGGAGTGCATACGTCTCCTCATCGAGGAAGGGGTCAGCACTGGCGTGGTGGCCCATGTCTGCACCGTGATGAGGGTGGCCGAGGCCATCGCCATGCGCTGCAGCGCCGACCTGTCCCTTGTGAGGTCCGGAGCCCTCCTACATGACCTGGGCCGCAGCCGTACTCACGATATTCGACATGGCGTCGAGGGAGCAAGACGCGCCAGGGAGCTAGGGCTGCCTGAATCCCTGGTCATGATCATACAGAAGCATGTTGGAGCAGGCATCACTCCCGAGAACGCTCGTGATCTGGGATTGCCGCCGCTTGACTACGTGCCATCCACGCTGGAGGAAATGATAGTATGCCATGCTGATAATCTCGTCGACGATGACAAGGTCATAACCTCCCAGGACGCCTATCTCGACTACGCAGGCAAGGGGCTGGAGGAGCAGGGAAGGAGGATGCTGGATATGCATCGAACCTTGTCAGAGGCATGCGGCATGGACGTGGATGAGATAACGAAGGCGATAGACCTCAAAGGCCAAGGTCCATGCTCGAACTACCTGTGACCCTCATTCCAGCGGGGCGGTCAGCCTCTTGTGCTTGCCGCTGAGGTATTCATCCCTTAGCTTATGATAGTCCCTGGCGTTCTCCAGGGCCCTTGCTTCTAGAGAAGGATCGTCACTTCTGACGATCTTTGCAGGAACCCCGATCACGAGCGAGCGAGGCGGGATGTTCATCCTTCCAGTGACGACCGCACCCGCCCCGATTATGCATCCTTCTCCGATCACCGCCCCTTCCACTATGGTGCAGTTCATGCCGATGATGCAACGATCGCCTATGTGGGCACCATTGATTATCGCCCCATGTCCCACTGTGACATCCTTGCCGATAATGGTGGGATGCTCGTTGTTGACATGGATGACCGCCTGGTCCTGGACATTGCTGCCTTCTCCCACCACTATGTCGTTCTCATCCCCTCTGAGAACGGCGTATGGCCACACGCTGACGCCATCGGCCAACTTAACACGTCCTATGATGACCGAGGCTGGGTCGATGTATACGCCCTTGCCTATCATGTCTCTTTGCATGAATATCGGCGTCAGATCTTGACAGGTTTCTTCATGGTGACACGCTTGGGGAAGTACTTCAGCAGGATGACATCACCAACGGCGCCGATCCAGCGGAACGGGACGTTGACAGCCTTGGATTCTTCCACCAGCAAGGGATTGGTCTCTCCGATGAACAGGCCGTCCACGCGCTTATTGTCCAGATCGATGACTAGATTGTTGACATTTCCTAAGAAAATCCCATTGGGCGTGTAGACCTGCAATCCGATCAGTTCCGAGGCTTCCTCTAGCATGAGTTCATCCCAGCATTGGTATCGGCTTGTATATCTTAAATATTATCCTGCAAGTCGAGCCTGGTGGATCAGGACGTCACCACGACCGTTCCACGGTCATGACCATGGACGATATAAGGATGGCACGGCCATTGACGCTCTGGACCGTACCCATTGGAGATAATCTATTTATTAGCGAATGGATAATACGGTTTTGCATCAGTTATGCACAACCGAGAGGATGACCATATGGACGAGCTTGAAAGGATCAGGGAGAAGAAGATGCAGGAGATGGCCGCCAGGAATGATTGGCCGTCAGAGCCTGTTAACGTGAACGATGATAACATCAACGACTTCATCAGACGCTATGGTCTCGCACTTGTAGACTGCTGGGCCCCGTGGTGCGGGCCCTGCCGCATGATGTCCCCCGTCATCGACGCCCTCGCCAAGGACCTGCAGGGCAAGGTGGCCTTTGCCAAGCTGAACACCGATGAGAACCAGAGGACCGCCATGCGCTACACCATAGAGGCCATCCCCACCCTGCTCGTGTTCAAGGATGGAGAACTGGTCGACCGATGGGTAGGGGCTAGACCAAAGGAAGACCTGGCTCGCCGTTTGCAGGCCATGCTTTGAGGCAAGGCCGACCACAAACACCTTCCCTTTCCTTCTTGCCAGGACGGCGATCCTGTCTTACAGGGCCCCGCCGCGTCCGAAAGTACAAATTCCCGTAGCCGAATCCATTATCGATCAACATGGATGTGGACGTAGCGATCATAGGCCTGGGGCCCGCGGGGCTGCAAGCGGCCATTCATGCAGCCAGGAAGAAGGTCAGCGTGGTTGCCCTAGGAAAAAGCGACAGTTCCGCCCTCAAGAAAGCGGAGGTGGAGAACTACTTCGGCATACCTCTGGCCAATGGTCAGGACCTCCTCCGCATCGGACGGGAGCAGGCACAGCGCTTCGGCGCATCTATCGTCGAGGAGGACGTGATACACCTCACCAAGGATGGGGACACGTTCAAGATCATCACCGAAAACGACCTCGAGGTCAGATCCAAGGCCGTCATCCTTGCCATGGGCATACGCCGTGCCAAGCTGAACGTGCCAGGGGAGAAGGACTTTCTGGGGAGAGGGGTCAGCTATTGCGCCTCATGCGATGCGGGCTTCTTCCGCAACCGGGCCGTGGCGGTTATCGGTGAGGAGTCGGAGGCGGCGGAGTCCGCCATACTTCTTAGCGAGTATGCATCCCAGGTCTATTGGGTGCATCGCGAACTCAAGGTCTCGCCCCGGATGTTGGAAAAGGTTGCTGGAAAGAATGTCACGATGGTTCCAGGCGACCCTGCGAGGATCGTTGGGGAAGGGTCCGTCACCGGGCTCGAGCTGAAAGATGGACAACGTCTTGACGTCCAGGGAGTCTTCATCACTCTGGGAGCCAAGGGCTCGATGGACCTTGCGCTGGAGCTAGGCATCCTACCAGACCCCTCCGGAAAGATCTCCGTCGATGAGAACTGCCGCACCGAGATGGAAATGGTGTATGCCTGCGGCGACGTCACCGGTTCGCCGTGGCAGCTGGCACGCGCCGTTGGACAAGGATCGGTGGCCGGAGAGAACGCCGCCAAGGCAGTGCGGCAGGGGAAGGCCTGATGGCCCTGGAGAACAAGCTCATCGCCGGCATATTGCGAGACGAGGGAGGTTTCAGGGACGCCTTCCGTGAAGTGCTGGACGAGGACCTCAAGATGAGCATACACGAGTTCTGCACCTCGACCGGACTGTCCCCCAGCACCATCTATAAGATCATGCAGGATCGAAGGGAACCGAACCTGCGTACCGTACGGGAGATCATACGGGCGGTAAGGAAGCTGGAGAATCGCCCCGGCGGCAACTTCATCGCCGTCATCGGCCACCGCGTGGTCCTCAATCAGATAGAGGAGAGGATAGTACGGGTGGACGGGCGGGACATCCGCATCAAGGAATATCCCGCTGCCAGCATCGAGGACGCCATCGTGGCCGCCGTTCACGCCGAGAGGGATGGCGCAATCGCCCTGGTGTGCGCCCCCATCGCGGCGCCTACGGTGGAGAAGATATTGACGATACCCGTCTCCATAGTCATCCCTCAGGAGAGCGTGGTGCGGGCCATCGCCAGGGCGGCGGAGAAGACCATCTAGGCACCGGTCTTCTGCACCTCAAGCTCATCCAGTATGTTCTTGCGCAGGGCGATGAACTCGCTGGACGCACGGTCCCTGGGCCTTGGAAGATCGATGTTCCACAGGTTCTTGACCGTGCCAGGGCGACTCGTCATGACGACGATGCGGTCCGCCAGGAAGACCGCCTCGTCCACGGAGTGGGTCACGAACAGGACGGTCTTCTTGGTCTCCTTCCATATCCGGAGGAGCTCCATCTGCATCTGATTCCGGGTCTGGGCGTCCAGGGCGCCGAACGGCTCGTCCATCAGCAGGACGGCAGGGTCATTGGCCAAGGCACGTGCGATCCCCACCCGCTGCTTCATCCCGCCGGACAGTTCCTTGGGGTAGGAGCGTTCGAAGCCTTTCAGGCCCACCAGTTCCACGTACTTCTGGGATATCTCCGCCCTCTTCTCCGATGGGATGCCCTTGAGCTCAAGGCCGAACTCGACGTTCTTCTTGACGTTCCGCCAGGGGAAGAGGCCGAACTCCTGGAAAACCATGCCTCGGTCGGACCCAGGGCCCTCGATGTCCTCTCCCCTGACCTTCATGCTGCCGGAGGTTAGCGGTTCCAGGCCCGCCACCATGCGAAGCAGGGTCGTCTTGCCGCAACCGGATGGGCCCAGGATGCAAACGAAATCTCCGTTCTTGACATCAAGATTGAAGTTCTCTATCGCCACCATCGCCCCATCGTCCTTGGGGAACGTCTTTTTCAGATTCTTGATGGAGAGGATCACATCATGCCCATCCATATTTTCACCCTCTTCTCCAGGTATTCGCTCACGGTCAGGGTCACGATGCCCAATAGTCCGACCACCACCATGCCGGCGAACATGATGTCATAGCGACCTATGGTCTGTCCTGCGGTGATGAGCACACCGACCCCGCCTCCCTGGGCGGCGAAGAGCTCGGCCGCAACTATGCACATCCATCCTATCCCTACTCCGATCTTCAATCCGGCCATGATGAAGGGGATGGAAAATGGGAAGATGACCTTGGTGAACACCTGTCGGTTGGACGCTCCTTGGGTCTTCGCAACATCGATGAGCAACGGGTCGACACTTCTGACCCCGAAGATCACATTGGAGAGTACGGGGAAGAAGACGCCTATGAATATGGTGATGACCGGGCCCCAGAACAGGCCCAGGGAGAGTAGGAGGAAAGGTACCCACGCTATCGGTGGAACAGGCCTCAGCACCTCAATTATGGGCTTGCTGAAAGCATCGATCAGGTAGGAGTAACCGATCAGCAGGCCAAGCGGCACTGCGATCACGATCGCTATAACGAAGCCGAGAGCGAACCGTCCTAGACTGGCATTGATGTTCGCCAACAGTGGCTGATGGGTGACAGGATCCCATTCCCAGGAGGCCACCAGGGCATTCCAGACCTCCAGTGGCGTAGGCAGGTAGTAGAAGTTCTGACCCTGCAGATATATGGACAGAAGCCACCACCCAGCAATGAACAGTGGGAGGGAGGACACCATCAGTCCAATCCTTAGCGGGTCGGACCTTGCGAGATAGGCGCGCAGCCCGCTCTTCGTTTCAGAGGAATAATTCATCTTGTTCAACACCTAACTTTGATATAAAAATAAAAATGTTTGGAGCTGGCTCAGCGTACGAGCCTGTACCCATACTTCTCGGCGATGGTGACGAGAAGCAGATACTGTATGCTCGACGGGCCAGGCTGACCGATCGTCAGGCCGTCCAGGTCATCGATGGTCCTGTCCCCAGCAACCACCAGGGCGGACCCCTCGGTGTTGGCAAGCGCCAGGATCTTCACGTTGATACCAAGGTTGGCGCTCTGGAGGAGAACTGGCGGAGACCCAAGGTAGGCCATCTGGATGTTGGAATCCGAGGCGAACGCTGTCATCACCGCCCCCCCATTGGCATAACCTGCCGATGGCATGCCCGAAGGGTTCTCGGTCCGGATTCCATAGATCTCGAAGAGAGTCCGTCCGTCCTCGGTGACCCTCGAATCCTCAGCAACGACCCGGGCGAACTGGTGCAGATCGCCCTGCAGGTAGCCGATGCGAACGGTCTCCAGAGGCGTCCCATCCGCAACCGGTTCAACACTTGCAGCCATGTCCAGATAGTTCGTGTCCACAATGTTGTTCACGAACGACTCGACATTGGGGACCCTGTTGGACTGGATGAGGGAAGCGTTGATGTATGAATTGGTATACATCCTCAGGTAGGAGACGGTTTCCGGGGTGATCTCGTAGGTCAGCTTCATGTTCTGGAGCGCCGCATCGACGACTTCAGGCGAACGGTCGCTGAAATCCGCTCCAATTTCTAGAAGAAGCTCGTAATCGTCCGGATTCGTATCCTTGTTCGCAATGGCATTCAATATCCAGAGGTTGGCTTCCATGTGGGCCTTGAGGACCTTTGCAACCGTCTGGGGGTTGGATTGGGTGAAGCTGGTATCCGCAACGACGACACAGCAAGGGTGATTTGGCCATATCTCCCCGGACTGTATCAGGGCCTTGGCCGTTCCCGCGACGACGGAATCGGACACATACGGCTCCCAGCTGACTCCTCCATCGATCGTGCCTTGTTGCATGAAGGCCTGCTGGTTCACAGGAGGCACATCAAGATACTTGATGGCCTTCTCCTGCGATGGATTCAGGGCGCCAGAGACCAATATGCCTGCCACGATTACTATGGCAGCCACGGCCACGGCGATGATGATAGTTCTCTTTTCCATAGTGGAGCACCTGGGCCTTTGAGAACGGTCACGATATATATCCCTTATTTCTAAATGGGTTATCAGTGTCCTTTTTGTGATAATATCTTACTTCCCTTTCACTTTGGTCACTTAATCCTCAATATCCGGACGTTCAGGTATGAGCCGATGTATAGCGACGCATTGATCGAGAGAATGTTCAGCTGGTCGTGAAGATAAAAAAGTATATACCTTTACAAACATCAGCTGTCGGTATTAATGTTCGAGCTTAACGTCGAGAGCAACACTCCCTTGACGCCACTGAAGGACGTCGACGACATCGCGTTGCAGTTCCTCACCCATATAGGATATCTGCCAAAGGGGTACAATCCCAAGACCAACGTGGTGGACACGCAGGAAAGCGTGCCTTACCGCCTGTTCATGGACTGCTTCATGCGCAACATCAAGAGGGCATGGCAGGTGGAGGAGCTCGCAGCCTACCTAGGCACCACCAAGCCGACCATCTACCGTCACCTCAACAAGCTTAAAGCGATCGACATACTGGAGGAGGTGGAAGTGGAGCGGGACGGCGGCACGAAGCGTGGATACCGCATAAGGTATGGCGATCTTCGCAAGGCATGGTCGTTCACCGAGGCCAACGTGGAGATGGCCATGGAGAACTACCGTCAGACCGTCGACCACCTCCAGAAGCTGATAGAGGAATCGTCCAGATGATGAAACGGTTCAAAAGGGCCTCATCATGACGGACGCCTCATCATCGCTTGGTCAGGGTAGAACGTACCAGGGGTGACGGAAGCGATGATCGACGCGGCCATATCCGACACCGTTGCCGGGATAGAATGACATGGACCTATTGAAGGAAGATAGGAGCGACGTGGCGCTGAAGGAATACCACAGGGAACTGGTTCAACGCCTTCTCGACGGCAGGATCCAGGACAAGGACGGTCTCCAGCAGACCAAGATCGAACTATGCCGCAAGCACAAGCTGAAGGGCGTACCACCGAACTCGGAGACCCTGGCCCTTCTGAGCGGCGAGGACCTGGAGAGGGCAGAGGCCATACTTCAGCGCAAGCCGGTGAGGACGCTGTCCGGCGTGGCCGTGGTGGCGGTGATGACCTCTCCCGCGCCATGCCCGCACGGCAAGTGCATCTTCTGCCCGGGCGGCGTCGACAACGGTTCCCCGCAGTCGTACACGGGCAAGGAGCCCGCTGCGCGCCGCGGTGCAACGTACGCCTTCGACCCGTACGAACAGGTCAAGGGCAGGATAGAGCAGCTGAAGGCCATAGGCCATAATGCCAGTAAGGTCGATCTGATCGTCATGGGCGGAACCTTCACCTCCCGCCCTAGGGAGTATCAGGAGAACTTCGTCAAGCGATGCTTCGACGCCATGAACGGGGTCGACTCCCGCACCCTGGAGGAGGCACATACGCTCAACGAGACCGCGCCCAGCCGTTGCATCGGGATGACCGTGGAAACGCGTCCGGACTCTCTAACGGAGGAGCAATGCGCCGCCTCCATGCAGCTCGGTATGACCAGGGTGGAGATGGGCGTCCAGGTGCTCGACGACGCCATCCTGAGGAGCGTGAATCGAGGACATGGCCTGCAAGCCGTGATCGATGCCACCACGGTCGCCAAGAAGGCAGGCCTCAAGGTATGCTACCACATCATGCCTGGCCTGCCGGGCTCGTCTCCCGAACGAGATCTGGAAAGCTTCCGCCGCATGTTCGAGGACCCCTCCTTCAGACCGGACATGCTGAAGATCTATCCCACCCTGGTCGTGAAGGGCACAAGGCTCCACGAGATGTGGGAGTCTGGCGAATATGCTCCGTACACCACAGATGAGGCTGTGGAAGTGATCGCCAGGATGAAGGCGATGGTCCCACCCTACGCGAGAATACAGAGGATCCAGAGGGACATCCCCGTCCCTCTCATCGAGGCCGGTGTGGACAAGGGCCATCTACGCGAACTGGTCAAGGATCGCATGCGGGATCATGGGACATCATGCGCCTGCATAAGATGTCATGAGGTCGGCCTGATGGGGATAGAGAGCTATAGCATGGAGGAGACGAAGGCGGGCGGGATCACATATGACGCCTCTGGCGGACTCGAACACTTCCTCACGATCTCTCTTCCGAAACGGGACGCGATCGTAGGGTACGTGCGCCTCAGAACGGGCGACGGCCCCGTGGCAGGGATAAGGGAGCTGAAGGTGTTCGGCAAGGCGGTACCCATCGATCAGGAAGGGGAGGGATGGCAGCACCGTGGCTTCGGCCGAGAGCTGGTGGCCCGCGCGGAAGAGCGGGCGATGGAGGAAGGCTGTAAGGCCATCCGCGTCACCAGCGGGGTCGGGGTCCGTCGTTATTATGCGGCCCTCGGATACGCTCGCGACGGCACATACATGATGAAGCGGCTGTGAACGCTCCACATCTCTAAATATCGGGCCGATGCAAAGGACATCCCATGCGACCTTGCACCCGAGAGAAGCTGGAACGTTCCGAGGAAGAGTGGAGGCGCATCTTGACCCCGGAGCAGTTCCGCATACTTCGTCAGGATGGTACCGAGCCGCCCTTCCGAAACAAGTACTGGGACAATCATGCGAAAGGCACCTACCTATGCGCTGGATGCAAGAGCGAACTGTTCTCCTCAGAGACGAAGTTCGAGTCGGGAACGGGATGGCCCAGTTTCTACGAGCCGATATGCGATGGTGCTGTGGAGGTGACGGAGGACAAACGCTTCGGAATGGTGCGCGATGCCGTGGTCTGCGCACGATGCGGCGGGCATCTTGGACATGTGTTCAGGGACGGCCCGCCCCCCACTGGCCTAAGATATTGTATGAACTCCGGGGCCCTGGAGTTCAGAGAAGAATGATCCGATGACGGCCCCGGCTCCGCTCACACGTTCGAGACGGACATCACGACGACGTCACGGACCGCCTTCATCTCGCTGAACGGCAGGACCAATCGACCCTGGGCATCGGTCCTGTAGAGGCGGGTCTCGACCTCCTGGGCAGGAACCACTAGGACATTCTGTATGTCCCCACTGGCAGTGTTTATCAGAAAGTTCTCTATCATTCCCAGGATCTGTCCGTCGTTGGTCATTACCGTCTTTCCCTTGAGCTCAGTGATAAATTTCCTCATCCCAGCAACCTCTTGTGAAGTGATTTCCGACCGAGCAAGAATCAGGTCTGCCGTATTTAACACATCCGAAACGTCACAGGTCCGCCGTTTCGATTGGCGCACCTCGATGCATTACCTGAGCACACCCTTGAAATGCTCGAGGCGCGCCCTCGCATTGACGGTGGATCCATTTCCGTAAGAGGTCCGGCCGATGCCGGTACGGATCCCATGCGTTCCCCCTGATCTCTATGGGCATGGGGCGAACCCTCCTTGCTCTACCTGTACACGCCTGGGTCCCGCCACTTCGGTACGGAAGGATCTATGCTGCGGCGGAAGTCCTCGTACCATTTCATGACATCCTTCGAACACGACGCCCTGACGACCTTCAAGGCCGCATCGAAATGCCGCTGTTCGATCTCACCGGCCTTGGGGTTCTCGCGCAGGGCGGTCATGGCGGCCTCTCGGCACAGCGACTCAATGTCCGCTCCAACGAAGCCATCCGTCCTCGCCACCAGTTCGTCCAGGTCGACGCCCTTCAGCGGCATTCGGGCGGTGTTGATGCGGAGGATGCTCATCCTCGCCGGCGCGTCAGGAAGAGGAACGAGGGCCAGGCGGTCGAAGCGGCCGGGGCGTAACAGCGCCGGATCGATCATGTCCGGCCGGTTGGTGGCGGCCATGACGGTGACCTGGTCCAGGGGTTCGAAGCCGTCCATCGACGTCAGTAGCTGGTTCACCACACGTTCGGTCACGTGGGAGTCTGCCGAGCTGCCCCTTCGGGGAGCGATCGCATCGATCTCGTCCAGGAACACGATGGCCGGCGCCACCTGCTTGGCCTTCTTGAATATCTGGCGGATGGCCTTCTCCGACTCTCCAACCCACTTGCTCAGTATCTCCGGCCCCTTGACCGAGATGAAGTTGACGCCGCATTCGTTGGCCACCGCCTTGGCGATGAGCGTCTTCCCCGTTCCCGGCGGCCCGTAGAGAAGGATGCCGCGACCTGGCTTGATGCCCATGCGCTCGAAGCACCCCGGGTCCTCCAGAGGCAGCTCCACCATCTCGCGCAGCAGCTGCTTTACGTCGTCGAGACCGCCCACGTCCTCCCAGCGCACGTTGGGTACCTCGATGGCGACCTCGCGCATCGCGGACGGCTCCACCTCCCGCCTAGCTTCGTTGAAGTCGTCCTGCGTCACTCGCATCGACTCCAGCACGTCGGGCGCCACGGGCCTGTCGAGGTCCAGGTCGGGAACGTGGCGGGCGAGGCACTTCATCGCCGCCTCCCTGGCCAGCGCGGCAAGGTCCGCTCCGACGAAGCCATGGGTAGAGCTGGCCAGCCTATCCAGGTCCACGTCCTTCTCCAGAGGCATTCCGCGAGTATGGATCTGCAGGATCTCCAGACGGCCCTCTCTCGTCGGGACCCCTATCTGGATCTCGCGATCGAAGCGGCCGGGGCGGCGCAGCGCCGGATCGATGGCGTCCTCTCGATTGGTCGCGCCTATGACGATGACCTGCCCGCGGCTCCCCAGGCCGTCCATGAGGGTGAGCATCTGGGCCACCACCCTGCGCTCCGTCTCTCCCGTGGCATCCTCTCGCCTGGGCGCGATGGAATCGATCTCATCGATGAAGATGATGGACGGCGCGCCCTTCTCCGCTTCCTCGAACTTCTCGCGCAGCTTCTCTTCGCTCTGTCCATAGTACTTGGACATTATCTCCGGGCCGTTTATGCTGTAGAAGTTCGCCCCCGATTCGTTGGCCACCGCCTTGGCGATGAGCGTCTTCCCCGTTCCCGGCGGTCCGTAGAGAAGGACGCCCCGCGGGGGGACTATGCCCAGGCGGTCGAACAGCTCGGGGTGCTTGAGAGGCAGCTCGATGATCTCACGTACGCGTTTGAGCTCGTCCCCCAGGCCGCCGACGTCATCGTAGGTGACGGAGGTGGAGGCGACCTCCTCCGCCTCCACCGGTTCGGTCTTGACCACGAGGTCGGTATGGCTGCCGACGACGACCACGCCTGAGGGCACGGTGCTGACCACCACGAAGGGGAGGAATCCGCCCATCAGGGCGATGTTTGGGATGATGATGGCGTCCCCCTTCACCAATGGCCGGTTGGTGAGCCCTTTCTTGAACAGCTCTTCCACTCCCTGGCCGAAGCGGACCCTCTTTCCTGGTGGGATCTTGGGGGCCACCACTATCTTGGTGGCCGGCTGGGTCTCGGCCTTCATGACCGTCACCTTCTCGCCGATGCTCACGCCAGCGTTGGAACGTATCATCCCATCGATCGAGATGAGCCCTTTCCCCTCATCCTCCTGAGGGGCCCTGAAGACCTTGGCCGCGGTCCTTCTCTTGCCGATTATCTCGATGAAATCCCCCATGTCCACGCCCAGCGCCTTCCTGGTCTCGGTGTCGATCCTGGCCCTCCCCAGGCCCACCTCGGACTGGTGCTGAGCGCTCGCCACCTTAAGCGTCACCTGCTCGCCCACACGATGCCCCATCAGGGGAAGCGTGGATGGCGATATTAAGCTTAGGCCGTGGGTTCCATTATGATTAAATTCCGACCCGCTCTTGATAGGTGCATGGAGATGACGCCGGAATGCATCCCTTGCCTGCTTGGAAGGGTGCTGTTCGAGTCCGAGCTATGCGCTCCCCACCGTGCCGCGGAGGCGATGCGGGACGGACTGGCGGTCCTTCACGCCAGCTATGTCCCCGGGGCGAACTCCGCCGAGGTCGCCACCAAGGTGCATCGCAAGGTGTACGATGTGCTTGGCTGCGACGATCCCTACGCCGCCCTCAAGGAGAGGAGCGACCAGGTCGCAGCTTCCCTGCTGGACCGCGCTCGCGGATTCATAGACCGCTCCGACGACCGCCTGGAGGCGGCCGTGCTGGTGGCCATCGCCGGCAACGTCATGGACTTCGGGATACCCGGACATGATGACCCTGAGCAGCTCAGGGACGATCTCGACGCCATACTGGCGCAGGGATTGGACGTCAACGACGTGGATGGTATGAGACGGAGGCTCGGGCCCGGCCGAAAGGTCGTATATCTCACGGACAACTGTGGCGAGTCGGTCCTGGACAGGTTGCTGGTCGATGAGATAAGGAGGACAGGTGCCACGGTCATCGGCGTCGTGAAAGGGGCCCCTGTGCTCACCGACGTGACCATGGAGGAGGCGCCACGGGCCGGGCTGGACAAGGCGTTCGACCAGATGCTCACGACAGGCATGTTCGCCGTCGGGCTGGACGTCGGGCGGATGGATGAGGAGCTCAGATCCGTTCTGGATGACGCCGACATCATCATAGCGAAGGGAATGGCGAACTACGAGTCCCTCTCCGACGCTGGGATAGGGCCAATCATATATCTCATGCGGGCGAAGTGCCGTCCGGTGGCCGAATCCATAGGGGCTCGGAAAGGCGACAACGTGGCCAGGCTGTTCCCATGACCGACGAATCTATTATACGCGGAGGAGTTCCATCTTCTAACTCCATGTTCAAGGATAGTCCAATGCTCATGAGAACGAAGGTGCCCACGAATCTCCGGGGGGTCGCATGAGCGTAGCGCGTCAGGCAGTCGTCCTTGCCGGTGGAAAGGGGACAAGACTTCGTCCGCTCACCAACACCAGGCCAAAGCCTCTTCTTCCAGTCCTTGGCCGGCCCTGCGTCGATTACGTGATCGAGTCGCTGGCGAACGCAGGGGTCGAAGAGGTCTTCCTCACCTGCGGATACCGCTCCGAGGACATGGTGGAAGCGCTAGGTTCCGGCCGCCAGTTCGGCGTGGACATGATCATGTGCTTCGAGGACCGCCCGGCAGGGACGGCGGGGGCGGTCAAACTGATCGAGGATCGGCTGGAGGACAGGTTCGTCGTGGCATCAGGGGATGTTCTGGCCGACGTCGACGTCCGTTCCCTGGTCCAGCAACATGTGGGGAACGGGGCCATGGCCACGATGGCCCTCACCACCGTGGAGAGGCCGGAAGAGTTCGGGATAGTCGGCCTGGATGACACAGGCAGGATCGAGAGGTTCAAGGAGAAGCCGCGCACCGAGGAGGTGTTCTCCAACCTCATCAATGCTGGAATATACGTCCTGGAGCGGGACGTGCTTCCCGAGATACCACAGGGGGAGATGTATGATTTCTCCAAGCAGCTGTTCCCCAAGCTGCTGGCAGCTGGCTGGCCGCTCTACGGCGCCCGTCTGGGCGGACTGTGGAAGGACATCGGACGCCCGCGAGACCTTCTGGACGCCAACATCCAGATGGCCGACCGGAGAGGGCGCGCCATCGATGTCGAGGGGGCCGAATGCTCCGGACGCATCGTGGCGAGCGACCTCACCGCGCGTGGCTGCCGGATCGATGGCCCTGCATACATAGGCGAGGGGGCGTCCATAGGCCGTGACGCGATATTGTCGTCCTCCGCCATCGGGAGAGGCACCAGCATCGGGGACGGCAGCGAGGTGACGGGATCCTTCCTCATGGACGGCTGCTCGCTAGGCGCTCGATGCCAAATAGAGGGCAGCCTTCTAGGGAACGATGTCGTGGTGGGCGATGATACCATCTTGAAGGACTGCACACTGGGAGACGGCGTGCGCATCAAGGGAGGAGTACGGCTGGAGGGCCAGACGCTGGAATAGGTCGGCCGGCCAAGCGATCATCGCGGGCCGCATCCCTCCACATAGTCGTCCGGAGATTGGTGTTGCCAGCCATGGCGGAAATGTCGCTCACGGCGGTATCAGTTCCAAGGTAGCCGGACCTTCATCCCAGCGTTCTGGACCGCATGCCTTGAACGATCGCTTGAAGTACCGACGCCCCTCCCGTTACGGCGCCGCTCATGGCGCAGCCATGTACTTGGACAGGATCTCGCGGGTCCTGGTGCCGTCATCGGTGGCGATGGCGATCTCGTTCACGTTGTTGCCGTGCGTCGCAAGTATGAAAAGCGACTCGATGTTGATCCCTGCCTTGGACAACAGTTTAGTGACCTTGGCCAGCTCCCCTGGTCGGTCTGGGAGGGAGACGACGTCTATCTCCCTTTCCGAGAACTCTATCTTGGCCGCCCGCAGGGCGCTCCTAGTGCTGGCATCATCATCCGTGATCACTCTGATCATCGGACGTGGCGACCCGAGGTCAGTGGATATGCCCATTATGTTGACGGAGTTGCGAGATAGGGCCTCCGCGATCCTCGACACATCCCCTGGCTTGTTCTGGACGAAGATCTCGAACTGTTGAGTCATCACTTCATCAATGTCTGTGCTAGTTTATAATTCTGGGCCGACAGAAGGAGTTAATATCTACGTTCCATTTCAATATTCATGGCCATGGGCAGGAAGGTGGCGGTGGCGATCGTCAACTGGAGGAGAGCTGCAGATACTCTCGAATGTCTGACGACGCTCATCGAACATTCCCCCTGCTCCCTTGATATCGTGGTGGTCGACAACGGTTCGGGGGACGGCTCGGCAGAACTTATCGCGAGCCGGTTCCCTCAAGTACGCTTGATCGCACTGGACCGCAACGAGGGATATGTCGTCGGCATCAATCTGGCCATAAGTGAGGCCTTGAAGGGAGATCCAGAGTTCATCTTGGTGATGAACAATGACGCCGTTTCCACCCCAGGATATCTGGAGCCATTGCTCGACATCATGGACCGCCGACCGCGCTGCGGCATAGCGGGTTCTAAGATCCTTTACTACGACACCGGCTTGGTATGGTTCGGAGGCGGGACATACAATCGATGGCTGGGGTATACGAGGCATCAGCATATGGACGAGGAGGACGCTGAGGATGTGGAGCGACAGGTCGACTACATCACCGGCTGCACCGCGCTCATCCGCTCCGAGGTGTTCCATCGCATAGGGCTCTTCGACGAAGACTTCGACATGTACTTCGAGGACCTGGACTTCTGTCTCCGCGCCAGCAAGGCCGGCTATGAAAGCTGGTACGTGCCATCGTCGGTCACGAGACATAAGGTCTCGGCGTCCGCTGGCATCATGGGGGCAAATGTTTTGACGCCCATGCGTGCGTATCACTACGCACGGAATGCAATGATCGTCATTGGGAAAGGGCGTAGAGGCGTCAAGGCATGCACGTCCGTGATCGGGCAATATTTGGTGGCCTTTCCATACTATGCCATGGGAATACTGCTGGGACCTAGCAAGTCGTCCCTCTTCTCATACGTCAGGGGACTGAGGGAAGGAACGATGTGGCTGCTCAGGAGGGGGGTGTAGGCCTGGCATACATGGGGGCCATGGTCCTCGGTAGAGCCAGATCGTTCCTGTGCCCTGCGGGACTCGCAAAGGTGTTCATCGTCGGCCTGGTCATACGTCTTGCCATCGCGCCCTGGACCTGCTGCCCATTTGACACTTATCCATTCTACAGTGCGAGCGTGGACATGCTGGCCGGCATGGGCATGTACGGGCATGCGGTGTTCTCATATCCCCCTGGATTCGGCTTCGTCATGTACCCCTTCATGTTCTTTCTGTCGTTGTTCACGGATCCATCCCTGTTCGGCAGCTTTCATCCAGAGATGATCGAGGTCGGCATGCTCATCCCTACGGTGTACCCCTTCGTCACCTCCCCGGCGTTCAACCTGGCCCTCAAGTTGCCCCTCATCATAGGCGATGTTCTGACCGCATCCATGCTTTTCCTTCTGATGAGCGAGTGGAAGGGCGAGAGGCTGGGCCGGACCGCTTACATGCTCTGGTTCCTCAACCCGCTGGTCGTTTGGATAAGCTCCGTGGTGGGACAGTTCGATGTGCTGGCGGTGCTGTGCACGCTTGTTGCGGCATACTTCTTCATACACGAGCGTTATGCCCTGGCCGGGCTGTCGGTAGGCGCAGGAATGCTCCTCAAGGTGTATCCGGCGTACCTGGGTCTATTCTTCCTCATCTATCTCCTGCTGGTCGGTGGGGTCGCGTGGAAGGACCGCTTGACCTCCGTCACCCGTTTGATCGGCGGGGCAGCGGCTTCAGCCCTCCCAGCTTTGCCACTGCTCCTCACGACCCCTGAGATGTTGGATATCGTCCTGAGGAGAGCGGGAAACGACTCATTTGGAGGTATCAACCCGTGGTTCATAGCTCCCTATCTAGGCATAATGACGCCGTCTGCAGAGGCGAGCACCGGTGCGCCCGATTTTCTACAGACCCCCATGTTCATCACGCTGGTTGGACTCATCCTTGTCGTCATCGTCGCCATTGTCCTGGCCCGGTCTAGCCGCCCCTTGCGTGAGAGCATTTTCGCCGGCAGCCTGGTGGTGTTGATAATAGCCCTCCTATTCCGGTCGGTGACCAATCCTCAGCATCTGCTATGGGTGCTGCCCTTCATGCTGATATTCTCCTTCATCGATTCCCGAATGCGAATCCCGATGTTCATGCTGACGGCCTCTGGCCTGTTGGCCTCCCTGACCTTCCGGTCCTTTGCCGTCTTCTTCTACCCTCTGGCCGCCTATACTCCATTGGTAAGTGTGGGGCAGCTGAACTCCATAGTGTTCACGTACTTCTCCGGAGGTCCCGTTCTGCAGGCGATCCTGTTCTCACTCTCTTGCCTATTGGGAGTGATGGCCATGCTGTGGGCGGTGGCCACCGCTACGTCGACACCGTCAGGATGGATACGTGAGAGGTTATGGGGGGCGAGGGAGTGAAGCGCATCATGTTATTGGCCTCGGTAGGGCTGGTAGCCCTGTTGGTCATGGCGGTTCAGCCCACGTATTCAATGCTTCATGTCGACCTAGAGGTCAGGAAGCTGGAGGGAGGTGGGGCGGTGGAGATAGGTTACTCGGTGGGCTCATCCCCTCATCGATACGAGATGATAATATCGGTCATGCCGGTGGATGAGCTGAAGGACGTCCCAGACATCCTCATCGTTGGAGCCGGTGGCCGCCCCGGATGGTCGTCTGCGGTGACTGGACTGTACGATCACATCACCGCCGAACTGAAGATCAGAGGCATTGCGGCCAGTGTCGAAATGGTCGACATCGGCGACCTGGGCTCGGAGATGGACACCAATGATGTGATCATAATCGCCGAGGCGGTGGATATGGACGAAGAGGCCGCTGCTGACCTGATGGCCTGGGTGATGGATGGGGGCCGCCTCATCTGCGTCGGCCCCTCTTCGTTGCCTTTCTGTCAGAAGCTTGTGGACAAGAGATGGACCGGGCCGGACGACTTCCTTCGCGTCAAGTATCAGCGTCTAAACGGTTATCGTATAGATGCGGTAGAGGCAAGCACCTATGCACAAGCCCTTTCACTACGGACCTCCGCGCCCGTCTGGGCCCTGGAGAAAAGATATCTTGATGATCTCGGTGCGATTACCATCGGCTACCTGCATCATGACGAGGACGGCGATCTCGTAACCTCGGCCATGGTGCCGCTGGGAGAAGGAAGGCTGATATTGTTCGGCGGCCCGGTCTCTCAGCCATCGGTCGTGGCGGGGGACGCTGCGATCTCATGGGACATCGTTCAACTCATCGTCAGCGGTGCCCTCTGGTCCACCGCAGAGCCGGAGTTCACGGCCTTCCCACTTAGCGCGGACGCCCGTGCTGGCACGTTCATATCATCCATGGATGGCGATCTTGTCGTGCTGGCCTACTCACCGCAATCCCACGTTCCCCTCTACGGGCGTACGGTGGTCGCCGCATCTTGATCCGGAGAGCGGCTGGCAGGTCTTCGGGCCAGCGGACCGATGAGGGCTGCGGCGAACCTTCCAAGATACCCACACTGCCGCAGCAATGATATGATCACCCTGAAGTCGAGCTTGGACTCGCCGCCAGACCTCTCGCCGAAATCGTATCTGACCTCGGCCATCTTGACATCGGAGGGGGAGAACTTCATGAGGTCGAAGAGCACCTTGAAACCCTGCCTCTCGAACTTCTTCCCATCCTTGCGGATGACCTCTGTCCATACGGCGGTCTCCCCTCCGAAGAAACCGCTCATGCTGTCGCGGGGGTTGCACTTGCGGTGGGCGAACAGATAGGAGCGTGCAAGAAAGTTCGCACCCCAGGATATCAGGCGGCGCGTCGCCTTCATCGCCTTGATGTCGTTCCTCGTCCCAACCACTATCGAATGACCGGCCGATAGTTCGGCCATAAGGTCCCCGACGCTGGCAGGAGGGTGCTGAAAGTCGGAGTCCATCACTATGAAATGCTTCGTCCCAGCGTTCACGATGCCATCCATCAGGCTGGCGGTCAGCCCCCTGTCATGCGGGTCTCTCACCATGAGGCGAACGGAAGGATGCGTTTCCATGAGCTCATTCACCACCTCAACGGTGCCGTCGATCGAGTTGTCGTCCACCACCAGCACCTTGACCCCTGGATATAATCTCAGGAGTTCCTCTATCATGCTGCCGATGTTCTGAACCTCGTTATATGTAGGGATGATTATCGTGAAGGACGATGCATCCTGTCCAGATGCTGTCATGGTCATGCGTCCAAGTCCATCTGTGGTATTTCTAAGTATGGTCACTCCAGGGTCTCCCGCCCTCTCTCCCCGTCTCCTCTCAGATCAGCCGTGGACCGCGATCAGATGGGTAACGCAGTGCATAGTATATTGCCATAAGCATGCTCGACGTTTGTTTGTCAGGGATATTATTATGTGTTCGACTCGCGGTGCACTTGGCGGATGACATCCTTGACAGTGGGCGTCTGCGCCTACAACGAGGAAAAGAACATAGCAAGCTGCCTGGGCTCCATACTCCGTCAGAAAGGCACCGCCTTCCAGCTGCGAGAGGTTCTGGTAGTGTGCAGCGGATGCACCGATGGAACCGAGGCCATCGTGGAGGGCATATCCCGTCAGGACCGCAGGGTGCGGTTGCTGGTGCAGAAGCAGAGGGAGGGAAAGTGCTCCGCCATCAACCTGATAATCTCCCAGGCGGAGGGCGAGGTGGTGGCGCTGGTCAATGGCGACAACCGGCTGGAGGATGGAAGCCTGGAAAGTTTGCTGGAGCCGTTCCGGGACCCGTCGGTGGGAATGGCGGGAGGTCATCCAGTGCCCGTGAACTCTCCCGATAGCACGATCGGATTCGCGGTCCATATGGTGTGGGACCTCCATCATCGCCTTTCCCTCATCAATCCCAAGATCGGAGAGCTCGTGGCATTCCGCAAGGACGGTGTTTCGCTGCCTACGCATCTGGGCTCGGACGAGGATAACATTCGCATGCAGCTCGAGCGGAGAGGGCTACGCTCCGTCTACGTCCCCGATGCCATCGTCATCAACAAGGGTCCCACCAACGTCACCGATTTCATGAAGCAGCGCACCCGGATCAATATCGGAGAGGGCTACATCAAGAAATTGTACGATTACGACGTTCCGACCCAGGACTGGGGGTTGGTGGCGCGGGCATTGCTGGACTTCCTGCGCGAGCATGGCAAGCGCCCGATCAGGATAATGGCCGCGGCCATGCTGGAGGCATCGGCGCGCATATACTCCAAGGTGTACGTGGCGCTGGACAAGGGGGACCAGGCGGTCTGGTGTCAGATAGCCACGAGCAAGGACGTGGACGCTCGGGACTGATCCCGAGGTGGGATGACAGGTAATGAATGTCACTTCCTGGATCCCTATTGGTCGACACTGTCGTTCAGCATCGGTTTTTGCGATGAGGGACCCTATTGCAGGCAGGGGCCTCAGATCAAAATGCTCTATCTTGAAAAACAACGGTCGATTTATATGCACGTAATTCATCCAGCAGAGAACTAACTGTCAAGGAGATGGAAAATGGCCAAGTCTTAGAAGACCATCCAGATGGCGGCAGTCGCCATCGTAGCCATCGTCGCCGTAGCGGCGATCGGTTTCGTGTTGCTTGGAAATGGCGCAGACAACAGGACCGCGCTGGGCGCTGGAGAAGATCAAGGACCGTGGAACGCTGATAATAGGCACTTCTGCAGGCTTCCCCCCCTTTGAGATGATGAAGGATGGCGGAGGTGTCGAAGGTGTCGACATAGACATCGCCCAGAAGATTGCAGATGCTTTGAACGTCAGGTTGGTCGTCGATAATTACGATGATTTCAGCATGCTAATCTCTGCTCTTCAGCAAGGAAAGGTCGATATGATCGTTGCGGGGATGACAATCACCGATGCACGCAATGAATCTGTAACCTTCTCGATGCCATATTATAAGGCCGACCAGGCTCTGGTGGTCCTGAAGACCAACGATGCTATCCAAAGCACCGAAGATCTGGCCGGAAAGAAAGTAGCGGTCAACACTGGCACCACTGGTCAGTATTATGTCGAGGACGAGCTTCCTGGTGTAGACCTCAATACGTATGGCACGGCCTCCGACACGTTCCAGGCCTTGATCGGCAACAAGGTGGATGCAGTGATAATCGACGAGCCTGTGGCCAACAACTACATCACCGATGATGGGCCCTATCAGATCGTCCAAGTGATCGAGACCAACGAGTTCTATGGCATAGCCATGCCAAAGACCAATGCTGACGATCTGATTCAAGAGGTAAACAGGATTCTCGGGGAAATGATCGAAAACGGGGATCTGGAGGACATCATCTCCAAGTGGAGTAAGGCGGCCTAACTGCCCCAAACCCCTTCCCTTTCTAATGATATGAAATATGCGGCAGGGTAATGGCCATGGCTGACGGTTGGCAGATAATTCAGAACAATCTAGATGTTTTCCTAGCCGCCACCGGTGTCACGGTACAGGTGGCCGTGTTCGGTTTGGCGATCGGTTTCGTAGGAGGCGTGATTCTTGCCCTGTCTCGCTTATCATCCTTCAGGCCTCTAAGCTGGGCAGCAACACTGTACATCGAGATCATCAGGGGAACTCCCCTACTCATTCAGATATTCTTCATCTACTTTGGCTTCAGTGCCATCTCGCCACTCCTCAACTTCGATGCGATGACTGCAGGCATCTTGGCCTTGGGCTTCAACAGCTCGGCCTATCAGGCGGAGATCATTCGAGGAGGAATAGAGTCTGTGCCCAAGGGTCAGATGGAGGCGGCGCGCTCCATCGGTATGACCCGCATGCAGGCGATGCGCTTCATCATCCTGCCCCAATCCTTCCGGCTGATGATTCCTGCCATGACGAACGAGATGGTGACGTTGATAAAGGACACTTCGCTGGTCAGCACGATCACCGTGGTGGAACTCACATTCGTGGGAAAGCAGCTAACTTCGAGGTACCTTGAGGCAGTGCCCATACTGAGTTTTGTCGCACTAATCTACCTCATCCTGACATTCGCCACCTCAAGGGCGATGCGATATCTGGAGAAAAAGTATCAGATACCAGGGTATGGTGAGGCAGAATGAACCAAGAAGAGATCATCCGGGCGGTCAACATCCACAAGTCATTCAAGGGTCACGAGGTGCTCAAAGGTATCAACCTGTCTGTATCTCGAAGGGAGGTAGTGTGCATCATTGGTCCGTCCGGTAGCGGCAAGAGCACTCTGCTTCGCTGTCTGAACCGCATCACGGAACCGGATGACGGGGAGGTGCTGTTCGAGGGAAAAAGCATCATGGGCGAGGATGTGGACATCGATGAGGTCCGCTCCCACATGGTCATGGTCTTCCAGAGCTACAATCTGTTCCTTCATCTAACTGCAAAAAGGAACATCATGCTGGCGCTGGAAAAGGTCAGAGGGATGAGCAAGGAAGAGGCGGAGGGCCGAGCCATGGAGGCTCTGCGTAAGGTCGGCCTGGAGAACAAGGCCAACGCATATCCAGGTCAGATGTCCGGCGGACAGCAGCAGCGTGTGGCCATCGCCCGAGCCATTGCCATGGAGCCGAGAATGGTCATGTTCGACGAACCGACCTCGGCCCTCGATCCCGAGCTGACAGGAGAGGTCCTCGAGGTCATGAAGAACCTGGCATACGGCGGCATGACCATGGTAGTGGTGACTCATGAGATGGGATTCGCAAGAGAGGTGGCCGACCGGGTGGTGTTCATGGACCATGGCGTGATAGTGGAAGAGGGTGATCCAGCCACGATCTTCACCCGGCCTCAGAACGAACGCACCCGGCAGTTCCTCAAGCGCGTCCTCCAGGACGAGCCTGGGCCCCCGCCGGCCTGACCGAACCTATTTGTATTGGCCGCTCCCAACTTTTCCCACCCGATAATAATCGGGTAGAGGGGGATAATCACGGGAGAGAAGGTCTGGTTCGACGGGGCACTAGTGTCAATGCGTGATGCCAAGGTTTCGCTCATGACCTATGGGCTCCACTATGGTGGGGGCGTGTTCGAAGGACTAAGGGCATACGACACTCCCTGGGGGAGAAGCGTGTTCCGGCTGGAGGACCATATGCGCCGCTTCATTGAATCGGCCAGGTTCCTGCGGCTCAAGCTGGACTATGATCTTGGGGAACTCTGCGAGGGGGTGCGGTCCGTGGTCAGGACCAACGGCCCCAATGCGGACTATATACGCCCCATAGCCTTCTATGGCGCGACGCCCAACCTGAGCATGAACCCTCAGGGGATTCCTACCCATGTCGCCATCGTCACGGTCCACATGGGCTCGTACATCGGCGACAGGCAGATGCGGGAAGGCATGGACGCCATCGTCTCATCATGGGAGAAGCCTTCCAACCGCGCCACCTCGTCCATGGCGAAGGTCTGCGGCAACTACGTCAACTCCGCACTGGCCAAGTTCGATGCGGTCCAGGCGGGGGCGGACGAGGCCATCATGCTGAACGGCAACGGCACTGTGGCCGAGGGAACGGGAGAGAACCTGTTCATAGTTCGGGACGGAAAGCTGATCACGCCCGACCTGGCATCTGGAGTGTTGGAAGGGGTAACGCGTGATACCGTGATCAAGCTGGCCAGGGCGGCGGGCTATGATGTTGAGGAGCGCCCCATCACGCGAGGCGAACTCTTGGTCGCCAACGAGGTCTTCATGACAGGCACGGCGGCCGAGATAGTCCCGGTGCGCACGATCGACGGTGTCCCGATAAATGGCGGAAGGCCCGGACCGGTAACACTGCAGGTGCAAAGGCTATACAATAGCGCGGTCCGAGGGGAGGACGCCCGATTCGTGGACTGGCTAGATCTGGTCGAAAGGAAGGACATCGAGCTGCTGAAAGTATGACGCCATGACGGGAAAAATATAAAATAATCTGTTGGCTATTTAATATCTGGTATATATGACCGCCACTGAAAAGAATCTGAAGGCCGCCTTTGCCGGCGAATCACAGGCCAACAGGAAGTATCTCGCATATGCGAAGAAGGCCGATGAGGAAGGGCTTCACCAGGTGGCCAAGCTGTTCCGCGCCGTCGCCGAGGCCGAGACGATCCATGCGCTTACGCACCTCAAGGCGATGAAGGGCATCGGAACCACGGCCGAGAACTTGAAGGAGGCCATCAGCGGGGAGAACTACGAGCACACCTCCATGTATCCAGAGTTCATCGAGGCCGCCAGGGCGGATGGTGACAAGGAAGCGCTCCGGTCGTTCTCATGGGCCAACGCCGTGGAGAAGATCCATGAGGAGAAGTACAAGGCAGCGGCCGAGGCGGTATCTTCGGGAAATGACCTTCCTGCCAAGAAGCTGTACGTCTGTCCGCTATGTGGAAACGTGGAAGAGGACGAGCCTCCTGAGAAGTGCAGGGTCTGTGGCGCTCCAGGCTCTTCGTTCAAAGAGGTCATGTGAGGCTCGCCTGCTTGCGCAGGCATCTTCCAGGATGATGCAAACAAACTCGAGATGAAACGGTCGGGGCAGGGATGCCGTGACGATGCCAGATGCGCATATGCATCCGGTCCAACATTCCCGCTCCGCACTCCCTTTTTCCCATAGCGGTCCGCATCGGGCTGTTGGAAGGAAAGACTAATAGGAAGGTTCGCGGTGCATCGGTCCGATGCCTTTCGCCCTCGGCATGCCCGCCCTCATAGAGATACCCGCCCTCAACGACCTGATCGACCTGTGTCAGGAGCTTGAACTGTCCTTCATAGAGCTCAACATGAACATGCCGGAGAACTGCCCCGAGGAGCTCGACCCATTGGAGGTCAGGGATGCCTCTAGAAGCTATGGCATCGAGTTCACGCTGCATTCCCCCGACGAACTGGACCTCGGTTCGCTGCACCCCACTGTACGCGAAGGGCATCTGGAAGCCATGAGGGAGGTGCTTGGATGGTCCGCTCAGGCCGGCATCAAGGTGCTGAACATGCATCTCAGCCCGGGCATATACTTCACGCTGCCGGACCAGAAGGTGTGGATATATGAGCGGTATGAGGACCAGTTCGCCACCAACCTCTGGCTGGCCTACCGTGAACTGCTTCCGTTGGCCAAGGCATCTAAGGTTGAGATCTGCACCGAGAACGTCAACAACTTCGACATCCCCTTCGTGTCCAGGGCCATAGATGAGCTGTGCACGCTGGACGGATTCAACATGACCTGGGACGTGGGCCATGACGCTCGTTCGGGATTCAGGGAGAGGGAAACGCTGCTGAGGCACAAGGGGCGCATAAGGCATATGCACCTCCACGACTACAACGGAAAGAGCGACCACCAGGTGCCAGGGTCGGGGATCGTGGACATCCCGGAGATGCTGGACTTCGCCCGGCGAATGGACATCCGGGTTCTGGTGGAGACCAAGACCCCCTCATCGCTCAAGGAATCGGTCAGGTCGGTCAGGTCGATGCTCTGACCAGGTGGAGCGATGTTTCCCATGCGGTCGATGATGTCGAGACAAAGGTGAAGCACGAGGAGGTGCGTCATCAGATCGATGACCTCAAAGGCCGTGCAAGCCGATGTCGGGAGGCGTCCTCGAAAGGATGACGAGGACGCTGTGCTCGAGAAGATCGCTGAGATGCCAATGCCCTATAGCGAGATGGGAAGACGCATCCATGCTCTCATCCTGCGCAATGCGCCAGAGTTGCGTCCCACCCTGTGGTACGGCATGCCAGCGTACAGGAGGGATGGCAAGGTGATATGCTTCTTCCGCGTGGACAGGTACATGACGTTCGGCCACACCGAAGACGCGAACCTCGTCCGAGAGGAGGGCGCCCGGCACAATCTCGTTCCAACATCCTGGTCCTTGACAGAACTGGATGAGGCGACCGAAGCCGAACTCTCTGCCATCGTACGCAACGCTGCGACCTGACCGCATGCCTCGCTGCGCCGTCGTCTGATGTGATGGAGCGAGGGTGTGGCCAACATGCCTTGTTCAGAAGATCGCGTGACCAGATTAATTATAAATATGGCAGTCACTTTGGTCCCCCTGCATTCACGTCAAACCGATGAATGATGAGGGTGTAACACATCCGAATGAGGTATAACAATGGCAAAGGCAATGTTCGTCCGTTTCGAAATGTCCAAGGAGCTCTCTGATAAGGCCTACGAGATAGTCGAGGCCGCCCGCGACACCGGCAAGGTGCGCAAGGGAACCAACGAAGTGACCAAGCTCGTGGAGAGGAGCGAGGCTGCACTGGTGATCATGGCCGAGGACGTTCAGCCCCCAGAGATCCTGGCCCACCTGCCCCTGTTGTGTGAGGAGCGCAACATCCTGTATGCTTACGTTCCTTCAAAGGCCGAGCTCGGCCATGCAGTCGGCATGGAAAAACCCACCGCTTCGGTAGCGATCCTCGACGCTGGCAAGGCCAAGCCCATGATCGAGAGCTTCGCCGAACAGATCAAGAAGCTGAGGCAGTAAGCGAGGGATATCATGGCAGAGGGAGAAAGCATTCCATCCGAAGTGGTGGAAATCATCGGGCGCACCGGAATGACCGGTGAGGCCACCCAGGTCAAGGTGCGTGTGCTTGACGGCCGCGACAAGGGCCGGATCATCACCCGCAACATCATGGGACCTGTGCGAATGGGAGACATACTGATGCTCCGCGAGACCTCCAGAGAGGCCCGCAAGCTCTCGATCAGGTGATGTGAATGGCCGAGAGACGCGTATGTTCGTTCTGCGGGGCGGAGATGGAGCCTGGCACTGGCAAGATGTACGTCAAGAGGGATGGCACCATCCTCAATTTCGACACCAGCAAGTGCTACAAGAACATGATCGACCTTGGCCGAGTGCCCAGGAGAACCCGGTGGACCAGGTCCGCCGCCACCCTGAAGGCCACCCTCAAGGCAGCGGGCACCAAGGAGACCAAGGTGGAGATCCCGGCCGTTCCGACCAAGACCAAGGCGACGACCAGGCGGTCCCGAAAGGTCAGGGCGAAGGTCCAGGCCCCGGTCGAGTCCAACGAGACGAGCGAGTGATAGCATGGCGGAGCGCACCTTCCTGATGCTCAAGCCCGATGCCATCCAGCGTGGGCTGATGGGCGAGATACTGGGCCGCATCGAGGCCAAGGGATACAAGCCTGTGGCCATGAAGTTCATGCGGCTGCCCAAGGAGCTTGCCGAGCGGCACTATGCCGAGCACAAGGGCAAGCCCTTCTTCCCCGGCCTCATCGAGTACATCACTTCCGGCCCCTCCCTGGTCATGGTATGGGAGGGTGAGAACATCATCGCCGGCATGAGGACCATCATGGGGAAGACCAACCCTTCGGATGCTGCCCCTGGCACCATACGTGGGGATCTGGCGCAGCAGACCGGACGCAACCTGATCCACGGCTCCGACTCCCCCGAGTCGGCGAAGAGGGAGATCGAACTCTTCTTCAACGACTATGAGCTGCAGGCCTGGGACCGGTCCCTCGAGCCCTGGATGGTCGAGTAAACCGTTTTGGAGCCCCGGCTCCACACCATCTCTTTTTCACTCATCGTCGAACTGGAACAGCTCATCGATGGTAGTGCCCAATGCTTTGGCGATGGCGTGCGCGAGCTTGAGCGAGGGATTGTAGGCGTTCTTTTCCAGGTAGACCACGGTCTCCCTACATATTCCCACCTTGCGGGCTAGCTCTTCCTGCGTCATGTCGTGGCGGGCCCGGAACTCCTTGATACGATTGCGCATTTACACCACATCGCCCTTGTACGATAGATGGCTTCGAGTGATCCAGTATGTCAGCAGCATGCCGAAGAACATGATGGGGACGAAGCCTTCCACCGATAGGGCGATCACACCGTAGTGATGTAGGAGGTACGCCGTGAGCAGGGTCATATAGGCGATCCACCACGAGAAGGCCATGGCGCGGTTGTGGATGGCGTTCGTCCTCTCGTCACGGATGACATCCCCTCCCTTCGCCAGGGCGCGCCTGACCATGGCGATCACAAGCAAGACCGCGCCCGACACCAGCACCATGGTCGTCAGGTAGGTGTCCACCATGTCCAGGATGTCCATGACCGCCGATATCAGCACCAGTCCTATGCCTGCTCCGACTGCGATCATATCCTTTCGCATAATATCATCCCTCACTGGTCATTATTATACGCTCTTTGCTCAGGCGGTTCACGAGCAGATAGGGCAGGGCGGTAAGTCCCGCTCCCATCAGTCCCGCTATCGCCAGGGCCTCCCACGACAGCCTGGCGACCTCGCCGGCCATGGTCAGGCTCGTCAGCAGTAGGACCCCGATGAGGGCCATCACCGCGATGCTTATCATGCGTGTGCGCCTGGAGTCGAAATGCAGCTGCACGAAGCCCATGACCCCGATGAAGGCGGTGAGCAGGGCGGGCAGTATCAATGCGAGATACACCGCCAACTGGACGCTGAACAACATCGCCCCGTCGGGACCGCGATACAGGACGATCGCGGCCGCCGCATACGCTACCATGGCGGCAGGGAGGAGCGTTCCAAGGATCTTACCGAGCCAGAGCTGCCGCAGGGTGACCGTCCCGCACAACAAGGTCTCAAGTGTGCCCGTGAGCTTCTCCTGATCGAACGCCTGTCCGGACAGGGCGAAGGCCCCGTACATGCCCATGAAGGAGGAAGTGAACAGAAGGCTCACCTCCAATGAGCCGCTCGACGACATCCAAGAGAAAATGGTCACGAACGCGATCAACCATACGAGGACCTGTCGGTCGTACCGGAGCTCCAGAAGCTCCCTCTTGGCCACGGTGAGAACGACGCTCAAGCGACCGCCTCCCGTTCCAGTACCTCGAAATAGACCTCATCGAGCCCTCTCGACCGGCTCTTGAACTCCTTGACCTCCAGCCCCATGTTCAGCAGGTCTCGGATGGACACCGGGGCGGTGAGATCGCATATCAGGGTAGCGCCCATGCGGACCGTCCCGTTCACCCGGCCATCGGCCACTAGGACGCGCTCGGCCTCCCTCGCCTCCTCCTCCGAGGGGAAGACCACCTCCACCTGGGGACGGCCTGCCCTCAGGTCCTCGGTCCGGCCAATCAGGCGGACACGGCCCTGGTCCAGGATGGCCACCCGATTACAGATCCTCTGGGCTTCGTCCAAGTCGTGGGTGTTCAAGAACACGGTCAGTCTGCGGTCCCGGGACAGGCTCACTATGAGCTCCCGGAAGTCTCTCTGGGCCTGGGGATCCAGACTGCTGGTCGGTTCGTCAAGGAACAGAAGCTCTGGTTCTCTCAGCAGGGCGCGGGCCAGGCCCACTCGGCGCTTCAGGCCGGTGGACAGCTCTGCCACACGGTCCTGTTCGCGGCCCTGCAGCCCCACCTCGTCCAGCACCTCGGCCGTGCGCTCCTGCCATCGTGGCACCTCATATAGCTTCGCGAAGTAGTCCAGGTTCTATCTCACCGTCAGCCGCTCGTACAGGCCATGCCGTTCGAAAAGCACACCGACCTTCCGTCTGAACTCGGTGGACGTCGCCAGGTCCTGCTCACATACCAGTGCGGTGCCGGAGCTCGGACGTAACAGGCCTAGAAGAATGCGCATGGTGGTGGTCTTGCCGGCTCCGTTGGGACCGAGGAAGGCGAAGATATCTCCCTTTTCGACTTCCAGCGAGACGCCGCGCAGTTCCTCCCGTTCTCCGAAGGTCTTCCTGAGGTCATCGACCTCGATGGCCTTCATCGCCGACACCTCCCAGGCAGCTCGAAGGCCCTACATATGGGAAATGCTTGGGCCCGACGTGGTCATGTAGCGATGAGCAAAGACATTGATGTTCAGACATGTCATCCTCATGTGTATTTTACTTCACATTATGTGGGGAATATCCCACATTATGTTGGAAATATACCGCATTTGATACATATAGTTATATCCAAGGATCGAATTTCCAGGCATCATCGGACCGTCCGGGAAGTCTCGCAAAGATTCTAATATCCAGTTCATAATGGGAACAAACCATGGCCACCAGACAGCCGATCGTTAGTGTCCTTGGTCATGTTGACCATGGCAAGACCTCCCTGCTCGACCGCATCAGAGGGACCTCTGTCACTAAGCGAGAGGCTGGACTGATCACCCAGCACATCGGCGCAACCGAGGTGCCGATAGACCATATATATGGGGTCACGAAACCGCTCATAGGGAAGAGCCGCAAGTTCACGGTACCTGGCCTGCTGTTCATCGACACTCCTGGCCATCAATCGTTCACATCCCTCCGCGCCCGAGGCGGAGCGCTAGCAGACCTTGCCGTGCTGGTGATCGATATCAACGAGGGGCTGAAGCCCCAGACCCTGGAATCCATCCAGCTCCTAAAGCGCTTCAAGACCCCCTTCATAATCGCCATGAACAAGATCGATCTCATCGAAGGGTGGCAGACCAAGGCTGGCGCACCATTCGTCCTGAACTATCAATCGCAGACCGACGAGGTGAAGGCGAAACTGGACGACAAGATGTACAAGATCATCGGCGAACTGTACGAGAAAGGATTCTCGACCGACCGCTACGATCGCATCGAGGACTTCACCAAGGCCATAGCGATCGTCCCGATGTCGGCCCGCAACGGTGAGGGGCTGCCGGACCTGCTTCTGGTGCTCATCGGCCTCGCCCAGAGGTTCCTGGAAGAGCAACTGAAGGCCGAGGAAGGCCCGGCCAAGGGCACGATCCTGGAAGTGAAGGAAGAGAAAGGTCTTGGGTCCACGCTCGATGTCATCATATTCGCCGGCACCTTGCGCCGGGGGGACACGGTCATCCTGGGAACCAAGGGCAAGCCTATCACGACCAGGGTCAAGGCGATCCTGCGCCCCAAACCGCTGGACGAGATCCGCGACCCCAAGGACCGCTTCGACTCCGTCACCGAGGTAACCGCGGCCATCGGGGTGAAGCTGCTATGCCAGAACATCGAAGGCGTCGTGTCCGGCGCTCCCCTGAGGGCCACCAAGGGCGACATGGCCGAGGCGCTCGAAGAGGTCGCGGAGGAGACCCGCGTGCACATCGAGACGGTCGACGAAGGTGTGTACATCAAGGCCGACGCCCTCGGCTCCCTGGAGGCCCTGGCCTTCGAGTGCGAGAAGGCGGGCATTCCCGTGAGGAAATACGACACCGGCATGATATCGCGCAAGGACCTCATCGATACCGCTGCATATGGGGAAACGTTCCATCGCGTGATACTGGCGTTCGGTGTAGACCTGCTGCCTGAGGCGAAGGAGGCCTTGCCTAACTACAACCTCAAGGTATTCGCCAGCGACGTCGTCTACCGCCTCATTGAGGACTACCAGGCATGGGTGGCCGAGGAGAAGGCGAAGATGGACGCCGAGATGCGATCCGAGTTCGCCTTCCCTGGCAAGGTCAAGCTGTTGCCCAATTGCGTGTTCCGCGCTTCCAAGCCAGCAATCGTCGGCGTTCGCGTTCTGGGCGGAAGGATACGGCCTGGACAGTCGCTGCTGAACATCGAAGGCGTAGAGGTCGGAAAGATCCGCTCCATCCGCTCGGGAGAGGAAGTGGTCAAGGAAGCCATCCAGGGGCAGGAAGTGGCGGTGGCCATCGAAGGGCCGACCGTCGGTCGGCAGATAAACGTGGAGGACATCCTTTATGTCGATCTGCGCGAGACGGCGCTCAAGGAGATCCAGAGCGTGGACCTCAACCCTGACGACCGCATGGTTCTGGAAGAGACCATTGATGTGAAGCGGAAGCAGGACAGGTTCTGGGGAATGTGAGACTTACGTTCTGGATGCTCCCGGCCTCAAGAAGCTGGAATGGATGAAGAAGGGCGACCAGAACAGTTGTTGGATAGTTACAGGTATCGAACTGGGATTTTCTACCCGACACCTCCGACAAATTAAGAATGAAGTGAAAGAAAGGAACGTAAGAGTAATTGAACGAGACACGGTCGCTCACCAGTATGCTTGAATGAGTATCGTCGAGCATTATGAGGCGAGGTGTGACGACCTTGTTCATCGAACTACCCATACAGACATTAGCTGCGTGAAAATGTCAAAGACTTTGTTAGGCTCCTGATCATGATGAAAGGAGAACTAGGACACTTGAGGGTTAGATACGGATTACTCACCTGTCAAGTGACCTCGTGGTGCCAATACCGTTCTTTACCAAAGGAGCTTCTGCGGGATTAAAAACCTGATTAAGCCTGTATTCACCATCGATAAGAAAATGTTCGTTGCATGCAGAAATCACACACTGTTGGTCAGGGAAAGGAAATTTGTGTTGAATGTATGGAATTGACCATTGTATGAATGATGAGCCATGGAGAACGATCGCCCCATCTGCATATGGACTCGTGTTCGTGGTCGAATACATATGATATATGTTATGTAATACAAGGTAATAGCGAACTAACACGATAGTAGCTGAATGTGGCGCGATATTGCATCGATATGTAAAAGTGGGATGTCGCTAGAAAGCTGGGGTGCGATGGATGGATAATATCCAGATACCTAAGACAGAAAAGGAGAGCCTTGCTGTCAAGATCAAGCGTATCGCTGATGATGAAGAAGGAAGGCTCCTTCTTTACAAGGAGATGAAATGCTCCATCTATTCTTTGACTCAGGACGACCTAGACAAGAGGTTTAGTGTCTAACACCCTGGGCAAACTCTTTTCTTACTCATTGTAATTTGGTTTTTGAATGGAGAATAAAATTGCAATCGAGCCTATAGAGAATGCGTTCCCTCATTCGTCCTCCTCGGCCTCGTCCATGCCGGATATGGTCATGATGGC
>ERZ773359.1418-NODE-1418-length-33196-cov-7.432998_pt1 | contig 33196 bp, 37 predicted proteins | sample MGYA00374955_ERZ773359 | MGnify/ENA primary metagenome ERZ773359 (study PRJEB29098, sample SAMN04486028) | biogas fermenter metagenome | study: EMG produced TPA metagenomics assembly of the Biogas fermentation microbial communities from Germany - Plant 4 DNA1...
GCAGATCGATTGGCCATGTCAATTAAATGCTTGGTTTTTCCTTCACCTTTTTCCCCCGCAATGATTTGTATCATAAGAATCTCCCCCTTTAAAATATTTGTAATTATATATATTAATTATATTCTCCTTGAAATTAAAAAAACCTTTTTTAAAAAAATGATTTTTTTAAAAAAGGTTAATTTTTAAAAATTAATTAACAAAGAAGGAAGACTTGCATTTTTTATAGATTATTCAGTTCTTCTGACAGATTCGTTGTCAATTTTTCCAAATAAACTTAAACCGTAAAGGCCGGCTAATCCAACTAAAGCATAAATGATTCTGCTTAGCCAACCGTCCATACCACCAAATAAAGTAGCAACAAGGTCAAACTGGAAGAATCCAATTAGTCCCCAGTTGATTGCTCCAATGATCATTAAAAGTAAGGCAATAAAATCCATCGTTCTCATGATAAAGCCCCTTTCAATTAATTAAATTTTCATATGGCTTATTTATTATCTATAGTATTTCCCTCTAACAGACTTTTATAATTTAAAATTTTACCAATTGAATTAGCTGTTGCTTTTTTCTACGCGGTAGTAGATATACATAGTGTCTGTCACGATAATACTTCTGATTTCCAATTGATATTCTCCATCTTGAAATTTTAGAAAACGGCGGTTGAGTGCATTATAAATTAAGTCTACATCAATTTTGCTGAGCTCTTTACCAATTTGATTTTTTAATAAAACTTTTATATATTGATCGATTTCATTTTTTGGAAGAAGTTCTTCCTGTTTATTAAGCATAATCGGAGAGATTTGATTTAAAACAGGAATTTCCTTCTTTTGACTGGATTCTTCTAATTTTTTTAATTTAACTATATAGTCTTCCAGTTGGGCAGTAAGATGCTCATTTTCATTTATTAGATTTTCAATTTTATACATATACATAGTATTATAGGATGTTATCCCAATAAAAAATCCAAAGACGAAAATCCAAAAGCCAGAAAAATTTATTTTTTTCATGAATTGTGCACTCCCAACGCATGTAAAATGACATACCCCATGTGTGCTCCGGCAAATGCACTTAAAATGTAGAGGATTTGTTTAATGACCGCCTTAAATTCCCCTTTTAGTATACCTAAATCTAAAATTTCAAAGGAAGAAAAAGTACCTCCCAAGGCAACAATAAGTGCCCAAAGCTTAAGTTGCTCTGAGAAAACAAGCATTGCTTTGACTGGCTTTTCGCCACACAGAATTGCAGCAGCACAGCCAAACAGAGCACCTCCCAGTATTACTCCTAAAGCAATAAAGAAGTTGTAAATCATTGTATTGATCAGTTTATGCATAACATCACTCCTACCAAGCAGTTCTTATATAATTATATGAATATCCGGTTTATTACTTTAGAACCAAAAATTAATAAAGTTAAAAATCAAGAGCACATTTACATGGTTTAATTGATAAAATAATATGAGAATGTTTATAAAAAGTAGGTGAAGCAGTTGAGAGTATTAAGAAAAGGCATGAGAGGTTCTGATGTTGCAGAAGTGCAAAGTATTTTAAAGCTTATAGGATATAATATAAGCAGTGTTGATGGGATTTTTGGAGAAAATACCGAGCAAGCAGTCAAAGCCTTTCAAAGAAATAATGGGTTAAGTGCGGATGGAATTATTGGTCCAAGAACTTATGAGAGATTGGAACCTTTTTTGCTTGGATATGCTTTATATAAAATTAAACCTGGAGATACACTTTATAAAATTGCCAATCAATATTCCACAAATGTATATAGCATCACGACTGCTAACCCCGGAATCAATCCCTTCTTTTTGAATGTGGGAGAAGAAATTATTGTTCCCTTTGGCATTGATGTTGTCCAGACGGATATACCTTATACTTATGATGTGATGGAAAAAGATATTCAAGGTCTGGTAATGAGATATCCTTTTTTAGTAGTGGATACGATTGGAAAGAGTGTTGAAGGAAGAAATTTATATATGATCAAACTAGGGGAAGGGCCAAGAGAAGTTTTTTATAATGGATCTCATCACTCCAATGAATGGATTACTACACCTGTTTTAATGAAATGGATTGAGCAATTTTCTAAAGCATTTGCCATGGATGGCATTATAAGAGGGTATCCGGCAAGGACTATATGGGAACAAGCAACGATCTATATCGTTCCAATGGTAAATCCTGATGGGGTAGAACTGGTCATCAATGGAATATCTCCGGATCATCCAAGATATAACGAGATCATCCAGTGGAATGATGGCAGTACGAATTTCGACAGATGGAAGGCCAATATCAGAGGAGTGGATTTAAATCGAAACTACGATGCCTCCTGGGATGAATTCAAAGAGATGGAAGAAAGTTTAGGAGTAGATGGTCCGGGACCATATTTATATGGAGGACCATCTCCGGAATCAGAGCCAGAATCTAAAGCAGTAGCTGATTTTACCAGGGAACATGATTTTCGTCTGGTATTGGCTTATCATACTCAGGGAGAAGTAATTTTCTGGAATTACAGAAATCTTCAGCCTCCGGAAGCATTAAAAATAGGAGAAATGCTTGCCGCTGTCAGTGGCTATACTCTTGCTGAGCCTGTTGGTGCTGCCCTGTATGCCGGATATAAAGATTGGTTTATTAAAGAATACAGAAGGCCGGGATATACCATAGAAGTAGGAAGAGGAGAGAATCCACTGCCTATCTCTCAATTTGAGGAAATATATGAAAATAACGAAGAATTACTATTATTAGCTGCATTAGTTTAAAATATATCTCATAATATTGACTACAATAAAAATAATATATAAAATTTATGAAACTCTCTTTGCGGAGAGTTTTTAATTTGGAAAGATTTATATTTAGATACAGGTTGATTTGACAATAATTATGCTATAATAAGTATTAAAATATGGAAGTAGAGTTTCATTTCATAGGAATTTTCTTTAGATTAGGAGTGAATGGTTTGATTGAAAAAGACAAAAAAGAAGTACTCAATCTTTTAAAAACTGCAAGAGGACAATTAGATGGAATTATTCGTATGGTTGAAGAGGACAGATACTGTATCGATATATCTAAGCAAATTTTGGCAGTTCAGGCGTTGCTCAAAAAAAGTAATCTTACAGTATTAAAGCAACATATCCATGGTTGTGTAAGACATGCTCTGCTTAATGGAGAAGGAGAAGAAAAAATAGAGGAAATTATAATGATTTTAGATAAATATATGAAATAAAACATACTTGTTCAAGAATTGTTCATAATTTTTTCATATTTATATATTATAATATACTATGAGTATATTTTATTCTATAGAATAAGGAAGTGAATGAATATGGAATGCCCAGTATGCGGCAACCAGCGTTTGGGTACATTAGGAAGAATCAGATATTATTGTCCTTACTGTAATCTCGAAATTGTGGTGAAAGATAGTATGCTAGAAATTTATGAAATAAAAGAAGATGGAGAATTAATACTGATTAAGCAGGAAAAAATGGCATCGTAGTGTAGAGAGGTGATATTGATGGAAACACTTAGTAATTTTTTATGGATGATTGTAATTTGGTGGATGTTTTCGAGAATGCTTAGGACAGCCAGACTTCTTCAACATCAGAGACAGCTTCAAGAAAAAGAGGAAAATCAGATTCATTCTGAACAGACAGATCGAGAGTCAGGTTTGGAGCAGCAGTCTGATGTTCCTATAGAAATGGTTGAAGATCCGGTATGTGGAAAATTTATTGAGAAGCATCATGGCTATCAACTTTCACGAGGAACAGAGACTTTTTATTTTTGTAGTTGGGATTGCCGTGAAAAATTTATTCAAGAACATTTAAAGCAGCCCGAATAAGAAGGGCTGCTTTTTGATCATAATACTTAATAAAAAAGGGGTGGCAAAATGAAGAACATTGCCATTATAACAGGCGCATCTTCAGGCTTAGGGAAGGATTTTGTGAGACAATTAGACAGTAAATATGAATTAGATGAAATTTGGATGATTGCACGAAGAAAAGAAAAAATGAAAAAGTTGGCAGATAACCTTAAGAACTCGAAAGGAATAGTCATTGACGCAGACTTATCTAAAAGAGAAGGAGTAAGTAAAGTTATAAGCAAATTAAATGCTGAAAAGCCAAAGGTTTTATTTCTTATAAACAGTGCCGGTTTTGGAAAAATAGGTTCTTTTACTGAATTAGAGTTAGATGAGCAGTTGGATATGATTGATTTAAACATAAAGGCACTGACAGCCATGACATATGGTGTTATTCCTTATATGCCCAAAGGTTCGAAAATTATTCAAATTGCTTCTTCGGCAGCATTTTTGCCGCAACCAGGTTTTAACGTTTACGCAGCCACAAAGGCATATGTTTTACATTTCAGTAAAGCTTTGGGGATTGAACTTAAAGGCAAAGGGATTGATGTGCTGGCAGTTTGTCCGGGTCCAGTGAAAACAGAATTTTTTAAGGTTGCTTCTTCGAAAGGAAAACCTTTAGATTGGAAAGCTAAGTTTATGGTAAAGTCAAAAGATGTAGTGGCCAAGGCATTGCAAGATTCTGAGCAAAACAAGATGGAATCTGTTTATGGGATTCCCATGAAGTTGTTAAAGCTCATTTCTAGAATGATTCCTCACAGATGGATTTTAAAAATGTTTAAATGGAATTAAGTATATTACTTATGTATTAGTATATAATTTATTAATTGGAAAATATAAATCTAAAAAAGAAATTTAGGAGATGAGTGCATGGAATTAAAGAGTATAATACATGGATTTAAACTGCTTGATGAAAAGCAAGTTAAAGAATTGAATTCTACAGCTCGCCTGTTTGTTCATGAAAAAAGTGGTGCTAAATTACTTAATATAGAAAATGACGATGAAAACAAAGTATTTGCCATTACATTCAGAACACCTCCAACGGATAGTACAGGACTGCCTCATATACTAGAGCATTCGGTATTATGTGGTTCCAGAAAGTTTCCGGCTAAAGATCCTTTTGTTGAACTGGCAAAGGGTTCATTAAATACATATTTGAATGCTATGACTTTCTCTGATAAAACAATGTACCCAATTGCCAGTACCAACGAAAAAGACTTTATGAATCTAATGGATGTATATCTTGATGCGGTATTTTACCCTAATATTTACAAATATCCGGAAATATTGATGCAGGAAGGCTGGCATTATGAGTTGGAGAAACCAGAAGATGATATAACCTATAAGGGAGTCGTTTACAATGAAATGAAAGGCGCTTTTTCATCACCCGAAGCCATTCTCTTTAGAAAGATTCAGGAATCAGTATTGCCTGACACACCTTATGGTGTAGAATCGGGAGGAGATCCGGAATATATTCCAGATTTAACTTATGAAGACTTTCTTGCTTTCCATAAAAAATATTATCATCCTTCTAATAGTTATATATACCTTTATGGTAATGGAAATCTTGAAGAACAGATGAAGTTTATTAACGAAGAATACTTAAGCAATTTTGATAAGCAGGATATTGATTCATCAATACCCATTCAAGAATCCTTTGATAAGATCAAAGAAATCCATGTGGATTATCCAATCTCTCCTGAAGAAGGAGAACGAGAAAAAACTTTTTTAAGTTTAAATTATGCAATAGATCGATCAACAAATCCGGAAATATATTTAGCTTTTCAAATTTTGGAATATTTGCTTCTTGAAACTCCGGCTGCTCCTCTTAAGAAAGCATTATTGGACGCTGGAATCGGAAAAGACGTTTTTGGCAGTTTTGACATGAGTATTCAGCAGCCTATTTTCAGCATTGTGGTTAAAAATTCTGATAAGGATAAAAAAGAATTATTTGAGAAAACAGTATATGATACCTTAAATAAATTGGTCAATGACGGAATTGATAAAAAGCTTATTCAAGCTGCAGTAAATTCAAAGGAATTTTCTCTTCGTGAAGCAGATACTCGAAGTTATCCAAAGGGGCTTATATATGCCATTAAGGTGATGGACAGTTGGCTCTATGATTCAGATCCTCTGATCAATCTTCAATATGAGCCTACATTAGAAAAAATCAAAGAAAGTTTTACCTCTCCTTATTTTGAAAATTTAATCAGAAAATACATTCTTGATAATACTCATGGAACCTTGCTTATACTCAATCCTAAAAAGGGATTATTAGAAGAAAGAACTAAAAAAGTTAAGCAAAAACTTTCAGAGTATAAAGCTAAGTTATCAGATCAAGAAATTAACGAACTAATTCATCAAACGGAAAAATTAAAGGAAAGACAAACGACGCCAGATGATCCGAAAGATATAGAAAAAATACCAGTGTTATCTTTAAGTGATATTAATAAGGAAGCAGAAAAAATACCCCAGGAAGAAAAGGTAGAAAATGATGTAAAAGTATTGTTCCATCCTTTGTTTACAAATAAAATCACCTATCTGAATCTTTATTTTGATTTGAAAGTTGTAGAGCAAAAACTTATTCCATATGCAGGAATGTTAGTTGGTATTTTAGGTAAAATGGATACTGAAAAGTATTCTTATGCTGATTTAGCTAATGAAATCAATATCCATACCGGGGGTATACATTTCTATGCAGAGACTTATGGTATGAATGGTGACTCAAAAGCTTATGAAAGCAAATTTATTGTAAAAGCAAAAGCTCTTACTGAAAAACTTCCTCAATTAATTGGTTTGATGAAAGAAATTATTATTGCAACTTCTTTTGAAAATGACAAACGTCTTTTAGAGATCATCAGAGAAATGAAATCCCGTATGGAGATGGCATTAAATAGCCAGGGGCATAGTGTTGTTTCTGACAGACTTTTGGCTTATTTTTCAGAGAAAGGTCAGTTTGCTGAAATATTGAAAGGTTTTTCGTTCTACAAATTTGTAGAGGACATTGAAGAAAACTTTGAATCCAGGAAGAAAGAATTGATTGCAAATTTAAAAGAAGCAGCAAATCAAATTTTTAATGTGAATAATTTGCTTATTGGTGTAACTGCTCAAGAAGAAGATTACGTGGAGTTCCAAAAACATATAACGGAATTACTTGGTTCATTGAATACTGCTCCTGTTACACAGCAAAAATATTCTTTTGATTTTTCCATTAAGAATGAAGGATTAATGACTCAAAGTGATATTCAATATGTGGCAAAAGGTTATAATTTCTTAGAATTAGGATATCCTTATTCAGGCAGCCTTCAAGTATTGAAAACCATTATCGGGTTAGATTATCTTTGGAACAGAGTTCGTGTTCAAGGTGGAGCTTATGGTGCATTTATTAACTTTTCAAGAAATGGAAATGTCTATTTCTCTTCCTACAGAGATCCTAACTTAAAAAAGACATTAAAGGTATATGATGAAGCAGGAGAATATCTTGAAAAATTTGATGCTAATGAAAGAGAAATGACAAAATATATTATAGGCACCATCAGCAAATATGATTTCCCTCTTAGCCCTTCCATGAAAGGAGAAAAGGCCGTATCTCAGTACATCAGTAAAGTAACTTATGAAGATATTCAAAAAGAAAGAGATGAGATCTTAGGCACAAGAAAAAAAGATATTATAAATTATAAAAAGATGATGCAAGAATTATCACAGCAGAATTATATTTGTGTAATGGGAAATAAAGATGTCATTAAAGAAAACAAAGACATATTTGAACACTTAATTGATGTATTTAAATAATTTTGAAAGGTCTGTGTTTATGCAGACTTTTCTTTTTTCATTTTTTTTGATACACTAAGGTACGAGTGCATTCATTTAATGAAAAATCAAAACAGAGATGGGGGCATAAAATGGCAAAGGTTATACAAGAAGCAGATTACATAAAGAAAAGAAAGCTCAAATATTTTACTCGTACGGCAATCAGTTTAAGTATTATGCTGGGAATATTTATTTTAGGACTAATTTTAACTAAGACCAGAAACAATATTTTTACCCTTGTAGCGATCTTGTTTACTTTGGTTGTTGCACAGAATGGTGTTCAATACATTTCTATTATTCCGTTTAAAGATGGAAGCCGTGAGGTGGCGAAACAGCTTGAAAGTCTTCCTCATGCTTATATTGTTTGGAACAGTGCTTTATTTGGCGATAGTAAGGGGATGACCTCTATTGATCATGTGCTTATTAGTGATCAGCATATTTATTGCATTTTGGATAAGGAACATAAAAACACCAGCAAAAATATAGAAACTATGAAAAGAATTGCAAAGCAAAAAGGCTTGAAAGATAAGGTGATCTTTATTCAAGGTGCAAAAGGGGAATTGAATCAATTATTAAAACGATTGGAAAATAAAGAAGTAAGAGATTCAGAAAGCCAGGAGGTATTTGTAGAAGCACTGAAGACTGCTGCAATATAATATTCGCCTGTTTTAAGGATAAATTATCATTGTAGTTTTTATTATACTATGATATGATTAATCTGGAATAAATTAAAAGTGTGAATGGAGGTATGTTAATGAAAAAGATCAGGGTTTTTCCACTGGTATTAATTATGGTTATGATTTTTTCTTTGTTAACGGGATGTAGTAAAGAAGAAAAGGGACTTTATAATCTTTCGCAAGAAATGAATGGCTTAGATAAATATCAAATTACTGGAGAAATGAGTTTTTCTCTGGACCAAGTGGATCCCGAACTATTTGGATTATCGTCACAAGAGCTGTCTCTAGTTCAATCGATTCTTAATAATTATAATTTTACTTTTGATGCAAAAATTGATACTGTAGCTTCAAAATTAATTTTTACAAACTATATTCAAAATAAGAACACCGGAGAGCAAAAAGTACTTTTGACAGTCTTAAGCGATGGAAATAAAGTTTACTTAAAAATGGATGATTTTTTTAATTACATAAAAAGCTTCGGAAACGAAGAGACAAACCGTGAAATTGATCGGGAATTTGCGAGTGTTCAGTACATAAGTATTGACAGGCAAGAAATGAAGGATATGTTTACAGAATTGTATAACAGCGAACTTCTTGCAGAGCAATTAACTAAAGTATATTTTGATCTTGGTTCTTTTGTTAAAATGAATAAAGAATGGCAAAAGAACTACAAAGATTTAATGGAAAAAGTATACGATGAATATGAAATGGGCATTGTTAAAGAAAGCAATAATAAATATACTGTTTCTTTGTCATTACAGGATACAGTAAATGTTTTTGCTTCTTTCCTTAAATACTCAATAGATCATATTGAAGAATTGGACGTTTATTTAAAGCAAGAAATACCTAATCTTGGACTGGATAATGATAAAATTAATGAAGTTAATATGTTTTTAAATAGTATGGTGAATAATATTAAAGATAATAAAGAATTATATAAATCTCAAATTGATCTTGGTTTATCGGCTGTTGACAGTTCAATTAGCATGTGGGAAGGATCTCAGTTTGAATATTCTCTTGAAAAAACAAAAGATAATGCATATGTTGTAGATTTTAGTGGAAAAATTAATTATCATGATGCTGCAAATGCTGAAAAATCGTTTAAGGGTTCTTGCATAGTAAAGCAAACAGTTAAGGGAATTGATTCTGTTACTTTTACAGTTCCAACAGAGAATATCTTAACAATGACTGAATTAAGAAAGATAGCTGAATCCGCTATTAATGAACCAATTAAATTAAATATTAATTTGAAGAATGGTTCTTATACATCAGGTAATCAAGAAGGAAAACTTGGTATAAAAGTGATTGACTCAACTTCTTACCTTCCTTTAAAAGAGATTGGCAACATATTAGGAGAAAATATAAATTGGGATTCAGCCAAAAAGCAACCTTATGTAGAGAAAAATGGTGCAAAAAATTACTTAAATGCTAAAGTTATTGGTGGAACTTCCTATATCCCTTCAAGAGAATTTGAAAAGTTAGGCTATAAGGTGCTTTGGGATGCGAAGTCCAATACAGTTAATATTGAGCGATAACTTTGTAATCATAAGAAAATAATCTTAAGGAAATAATCATAAGAAAATCGCCTGTTCAGGCGATTTTCTTATGATCAAGATATGAAAGAAGATACGGGTGAGCAGATGAAAGAGATACACATTACACAGAATGATTCCAATCAACGTTTGGATAAATTTTTAATGAAATATTTGAACCAGAGTTCTAAGGGATTCATATACAAAATGCTTAGAAAAAAGCGGATTAAATATAATGGTAAAAAGGGAGAAGGAAATGAAAAACTCCAAATAGGTGATATCATACAGTTGTACCTAGCAGATGAGACAATTGATCAATTTCGTGTGCAAAAATATGTCCGTAAAGTCAACAAAACATTTTCAGTCATATTTGAAGATGAGCATATCTTGCTGTGCAATAAACCTTTAGGGCTTCTTGTTCATCCAGATAAAAATAATGATAAAAATACATTGATGGATGAAGTTTTGTCTTATTTAGTAGATAAAGGAGACTACAACCCTAAAAAAGCTACGGGTTTTACGCCTGCTATTTGTAATCGTCTAGACAGAAATACCAGTGGGATCATTATTGTGGGGAAATCGCTCAACGCGCTTCAAACGATGAATCAGATGATTAAAGAGAATAAAATCCAAAAGTATTATTTAACCATTGTAAAAGGTGTTATAAAAACACCGGGAGTTTTAAAAGGCTATCATAAGAAGAACATAAAATCAAATGAAGTAGAAATCATTGATGCGTACGAAGAGGGAAGCAAATATGTTGAAACCCATTACAGGCCCATAGTAAGCAATTCTCATTATACGCTTTTAGAAATACAACTTATTACAGGAAGATCCCATCAAATTCGAGCCCATCTTTCTAAAATAAACCATCCGATTATTGGAGATAGTAAGTACGGAGACAATAAAGTTAATGCTTATTTTAAAGCCAAATATCATTTGAAACATCAGTTTTTACATGCCTATAAAGTAAAGTTTACAGAATGCCCTGAGGAATTCAAGTACTTGGAAAATCATAGTTTTAAAGCAGAATTGCCCTATATATACAGAGAGATTTGCGACAAAGAAAAATTAAAGATTGATTTTTAAAAAATATTTTCAAATATAATTAGGGTGAACATTGTTCACCCTAAAATTATGCAGGATAATTTTTAATAAAAAAGTAATTTTCAATTTCTAACGGAGTTTTACCGGACAGCATCAAGCAATTTTTACATTCTTCTTTATTGTCTTCCAAAAGATAATAATGGGCTGCTTGTTCATAATATCCAATGTCCTTTAAAACAGCAGCTGTTTCAGAAGACTTTGGCAGTAGTTTTGCCAAATGAGCAACATAGTCAAGCATATTTTCTTCTTTAAAATATTTAATACCTTCATTGATATTACTAGTTTCTTCAAAAATCCATAAGATTTTTTCATAGTTTTTCTTTTCTTTATAATATGAAAGTAAAAGAGCATGTAAATTATGTTCTTTTGCAATTTTTATAGCCTTGTCTTCATTTTCATTTTTTAAATACAAATATACAGTTTCTTCCCATTTCTCTTGATTGATCAGCAGGCGTGCAGCATTATCAATATCCTGTATTTTTATATATAATGAAAAGGCTTTTGAAGTATCCAATTTTTCATAATAATACGCAGCTTGTTGAATATCATTCTGATCCAATGCTTGTCTTGCCAATTGCTCATAAAGAATCTTAGAAGTATTTTCATCCTTTATTTGCTCAGAAAGATTTAAAGCTTTTTCTAAAGAATTGATTCGTGTAAAAAGTTTTATGGCCTCTTCATAATTTCCTTTTGAAGACAATTCCTCACCTATTTGCTCAATTTTTTTATAATATTTTTTCTTTAATTCTTCCGAAGAAATGTGCTCGATACATTCGATTGCTCTAAGCCATTGCATAGCCTTTATGTAACAATTAGCGGCTTTATCCCAGATGCGTTCTTGTTTATATAGGGATGCTGCTTTGATAGGATTGAAGTAGGAGTACATGTGAGCAGCTTTAATAAACTCTCCTTCTTTCTCGCAAAGGGGAGCGCCCAGTTCATACAGTTCATAGATTTCTGCTGTTTGCATCGCTTCATATATTTGGTTGTTTTTTACTTGATAAATGAATACTTGCTTATAGTCTTGAAGACGGCGACTTAAGTCAATGACTTTTTCATAATTATCGAGTAGCATATATTTTTTTCTTGCCATCCTATATCTTGATTTTTCTTCTAAATAAACAGCCTGATTTTCTAAATCCATAGACAGGTACTGAAAAATTTCCTGAGCAAAGGCACATAATTTAATTATCCATTTTATACCAATCATTACATATTCCTCCTTACACTATTAAGTATAATACATTTTTACAAAATACTCAATGAATAGATTTAAGATTTATGCTAATATAGTAAAAAAAGAATTTGGAGTGTTATTATGGGATACTGGAACACCAGAGGTTTAAGAGGAAGTACATTAGAAGAACTGATTAATTTTACCAATGAAAGATATAGGTCAAGGGGCTTGGCAGTGATTCAAAAAGTGCCTACCCCAATTAAACCTATTCAAATTGATCAAAAAAGCAGAACCATCACTTTAGCATACTTTGATCAAAAAAGTACGGTAGATTATATTGGAGTGGTACAAAGCATCCCGATATGTTTTGATGCAAAAGAGACAAGCAAGAAAAGCTTGCCTATACAGAATATTCACCCTCATCAAATTCTGTTCATGGAAGATTTTCAAAAACAAGACGGCGTAGCATTTCTGCTGGTTTACTTTATCGAATACGATCAGTATTTCATGTTGCCCTTTGAAATATTGAAAAAATACTGGGACAGGGCTCAGGAGGGAGGAAGAAAATCCATTCCTTATGAAGCATTTCCGAAGGAATTAGAAATATTCAGTAAAGGAGGAGCCTATATTCACTATCTCGAGGCATTGAACACATATCTTGTAGGAAAAAAGCAAAATAGGAATAAAAAATAATATAAATGGAAAAGATATCATGTGAAGGAAGGGATTTGTGTGAAGCTGAAACTTTCTCATATGATGATCTTTTTATTTTTATTCTTAACAAGTTGCAGTACATCAAAAAAAGATAACGCGCCTATAACTGATACAGAAGAAAAAGAAGTATCAGCAGCTCAGGCGATTATTGAAATAACCGATTATAAACTTTACAGGAGTATTTCAAGACCGCTCAGTTTATATGAGCCTAAAGAAGGCTGCTATCTGGGGGCTTATATTTTATCAAATTCCGATATTAATTTTGACATTGAAACTTTCGAAAAAATTACTGAAATCAGTCACGCTATTTATTTAAGAAATATGAGATTAGGTGCTATTTTCCCGATTGAATGGGTTTTAGAGTGTACGTCTCGTATGAAGACGCCATGCATTATTTTACAACCTCCTTCAAAAGATTTTCCCTATCAGGATTATTTGTTGGAAGAAACCGCAAAAGAATTCGGCTATTATTTCATTCCTATGTTTGTTCAGTTTTATCCTAATCCACATCAATACGACAACCCGAAAGAATACAAAGACTTCTTTCTAAAAGCAAGGAAAACTTTTAAAGAATATGCTCCCAATGTAGCTTTTATATGGAGCGTCAATTTGGAAAATTGCAAAGACAGCTTGACATATTATCCTGGAGATGAAGCGGTGGACTGGATAGGTATAGATGTTTATGATTCAATTTATATTCGTAATGAAAAGAATGACAGAAATGTATTTGAAGATATAGATTATATTTATTATACTTTTCAAGGGAAAAAACCAATGATGATTTCGCAGCTGGGAATATCCCATTATTCCAACAAAGACCATGGATATTACATAGACGAAGCAGCTCAAAAAATTACTACCCTTTATAATACTATAAGAACTCATTATCCTCAAATTAAAGGCATAAACTATATGGATTTTGACAATATTGAGGTTGCTCCTGATGGAATGGGACAAGACAATTTTAAAATTACTGGTGAGAGCCAACTGACAGAAGCTTATAAAAAAGCCTTGAAGGATCATTACTTTATTGATTCCCTTGACATCCAAACTACATCTGCCGTAGAAAAGCAGTGGATTGTCAGCTACTATCCTATTTATAAGCAAAATGAAAAAATATATATTTCCGAAAAAGTTATAAAATATGAATGGAATGACATGGGATTTGAGATCGATGAAGAAAAACCAATCTGGGTGAATCAGAATGCATATTATTCATTAGAAAACTTGATAGAGGGCAGTAACTTTAATATGTATATTGATTCCAAGAATAATCAAATTAAGATTCAAGAAAAAGGTATATAAGGAAGCTATTATCCTTATATATCTTTTTTATTTTAAAAATCTTTAAGTCATTTTGTAATATAGAGTATGAATATTGGATAAAAATAAATTTCATTCCTGCAAATAAATATCTTTTAATGCAGAAGAAATTTATATATAATAGAGAAGACATTTAAATCATAAAACTATTGAGGAGAGAAATTATGGGGAATGTAATTGTTATTGGTGTAGCCGGGGGAACGGGATCTGGTAAAACAACTTTAGTCAATCGATTAAAAGAAGAATTTAATAATGAAGTCGTTACAATTAGTCATGACCATTATTATAAGTCTAATGATCATTTGCCTCTGGAAGAAAGAAAAAAATTAAATTATGATCATCCCAATGCTTTTGATACAGCACTGATGGTCTCTCATATAAAAAGACTAAAAAATGGAGAAAGCATAGACCGCCCTTCCTACTCTTTTGTGGAGCATACAAGAACAAAAGAAACGGTACATATTACACCGGCAAAAGTAATTATTGTAGAGGGAATTTTAATTTTCGAAAATAAAGAGTTGTTAAGTTTAATGGATATTAAAATTTTCGTTGATACGGATGCAGATGTACGACTGATTCGAAGACTTTTAAGGGATGTAAAGGAAAGAGGAAGAGATTTAGATTCAGTCATCAATCAATATCTCACAACTGTAAAACCGATGCACGAAGAATTTGTTGAACCCAGTAAGAAGAATGCCGATGTTATTATTCCTGAAGGTGGATTTAACAGTGTTGCACTTTCTATGATTATAGATAAAATTAAAACTTTCCTGTCTCATGAGTAAAAGTTATTGTAAATTGAATAATAATCATAATAAAGTCGCCCACCGGGCGATTTTATTATTTTGCAAAAAAACTTATCCTACTTCCAAATACCTAAATTTTTATTTCACAAATGAAAAGAACTCGATTTCTTATATAAGAAAAAATTGACAAAATATCTATTTAGTTATATAATGTTTGTAATTTATTAATTTATAACTTCACACTGATAAAGAGATGCATCAGTAAAGGAGGGCTACTGTGAAAGATTATAGACTTCATACGCCAGAGGGAGTCAGAGATTTGCTTCCCCGAGAATGTGCTAAAAAGATAGAAATCGAGAGAAGGATTGAATCTGTTTTTAACAGATATGGATATTATAATGTCCAAACGCCTACTTTTGAGTATTATGATGTTTTTTCAGAGGATAATGGTAAGATTCAGCAGAAACATATGTATAAGTTTTTTGACAGAGAAGGAGCAATTCTGGCTCTAAGACCTGATATGACACCTCCTATTGCCAGAATGGCTGCTACGACACTGAAAGATGAATCAAAACCTATCCGTCTTTGTTATATTGATAAGGCCTTTCGATATAATGAAAGTTATCAGGGAAAGACAAGAGAGTTTTCTCAGGCAGGAGTAGAATTGTTGGGAATGAATTCTGATGAAGCCGATGCAGAGGTCATTGCTTTGGCGGTCAACAGCTTAAGTGCAGCAGGACTTAATGAGTTTCAAATTGATTTAGGTCAGATAGATTTTTTTAAAGGGGTATTAGAAGAGGCTGGTTTAAGTGCAGAAGAGGAAGAAGAGATCAGACAATTAATTGAAAATAAAGATTTTATTGGAGTAGAAGAGTTTATAGAGCAATTTCCTATTGCTTCTGACTTAAAACAACTGTTTTTGGATTTGCCTAAACTTTGTGGCTCAATAGATGTTATAGAAAAAACAAAGAACTTAACCAATAATTCAAGATCAAAAGAAGCTTTGGAAAAATTAAAAAGAGTTTATGAGATTTTGTGTGATTATGGTGTTGAGAAATATATCTCATTTGATCTTGGAATGGTCAGCAGAAGCAATTATTATACAGGAATTATTTTTAGAGGATACACTTATGGAACAGGTTTTACGATTTTAGAGGGAGGGCGCTATGACGGACTGGTTGGAGAATTTGGGAGAGATTGTCCTGCAGTAGGCTTTGGAATTACTGTAGAACAACTTATGAATGCCATTAACAGGCAAAAAATAGAGATACCTGTCTGGAAAGTAGATACCCTTCTGGTTTATGAACCAAAAGGAAGGAAGCAAGCATTAATGACTGGAGACCTCCTTAGAAGCCAGGGCATGTATATTGAAAATAGTTTAATTCATGAAGATATAGAACAAAATAAAAAGTATGCCCGCTCAAAGAACATAGGAGGAATATTATACTTTGAAGATGATCAAAATGTACAGCTTATTAACTTAATGACTAATCAAACCATAAGGACGACTGTGGAAGAATTGATTCAAAAGGCAGATAAGGGGGAGACTGAATGAGATACTTAACATTTGCCCTGGCCAAAGGAAGATTAGCGGATAAAACCATGGAACTACTTGAGTCTATTGGTTTTACTTGCGAGGAAATGAAAGAAAAATCGAGAAAATTAATTTTTACTAACGAAGAATTAAAACTCAAATTCTTTTTGGCAAAGGCTACGGATGTACCTACATATGTAGAATACGGGGCAGCAGATATAGGGGTGGTAGGAAAAGACACCCTGTTAGAAGAAAAAAGGAATTTATATGAAGTACTCAATTTAGGCTTTGGGAAATGTCGTATGGTTGTAGCAGGTCCAAAAGAAATGAAAGAAAAATTGGAAAGCGGTCAGGATTTATTGCGGGTAGCCACCAAATATCCCAATATAGCCAGTGATTATTTTTATCATAAAAAGCAGCAAACTGTAGAAATCATTAAACTAAACGGTTCTGTAGAATTGGCGCCTATTGTTGGATTGGCAGAAGTGATCGTTGATATCGTTGAAACTGGAAGTACTTTAAAGGAAAACGGGTTATTTGTGTTAGAAGAGATATGTCCTTTATCTGCCAGAATGGTGGTCAATCGTGTAAGCATGAAAATGGAATACGATCGAATAACTGATCTTATTGAAAAAGCAAAAAAAGTAATCAATGAATAGGGTGAGAAAATGATAAGAATAATAGATAATCAGGATTATAAAGCTGAAATTTTTATAGAGGAATTGTTGAAAAGATCCCAGCTGAATTTTAAAAATGTACAGGATATAGTGGATGATATCATAGACAATGTACGCAATAATAAGGATGAAGCAGTTTTAGACTATACTCGTCAATTTGATCAAGTATCTTTGACATCCCAAACGATCAAAGTCACAGAAGATGAAATTCAGGAAGCTTATAAAAAACTGGATGAAAAATTAATATCCATTCTTCAAAAAGCAGCTGACAGGGTTAGATCTTTTCACGAAAAACAAAAAGGAAACAGTTGGATTGCACCGGATGAAAAAGGAACCATATTAGGTCAAATGGTAATGCCTATGGAAAGCGTTGGAGTATATGTACCCGGAGGTAAAGCTGCCTATCCTTCTTCAGTACTTATGAATGTTATTCCGGCACAGGTTGCAGGAGTAAAAAGAATTGTAATGGTAACTCCTCCTCAAAAAGATGGTAGTGTTAATCCAGGCGTATTAGTAGCTGCTAAGATCAGTGGTGTTACAGAAATATATAAGATAGGAGGAGCTCAGGCAGTTGCAGCCCTGGCTTTCGGAACAGAAACCATTCCTAAGGTTGATAAGATTGTAGGACCCGGAAACATTTTTGTCACTCTGGCTAAAAGAACTGTATTTGGCCATGTAAGTATTGATTCCATCGCAGGGCCCAGTGAAATTCTGGTGGTGGCAGATGACAGTGCAAATCCAGTATTCGTTGCTGCAGATTTGTTATCCCAGGCAGAGCATGACGAATTGGCTTCATCCATTCTTGTAACAACCAGTAAGGAATTAGCTTATGCTGTAAAAGATGAATTGATTCGACAAACAGAAAAGCTTTCTCGAAAAGAAATTATCACAAACTCTTTAAAAGATTTTGGGGCTATTATCATCGTTAATACCATAGATGAAGCCATAGAAATCAGCAATAAGATTGCACCAGAACATTTGGAAGTCTGCACCAGGGAGGCACTTTCTTTACTACCTAAAATTAAAAATGCAGGGGCAATCTTTTTAGGACATTATTCGCCAGAGCCTCTAGGGGACTATATGGCAGGGCCTAACCATGTTCTTCCTACCAGTGGAACAGCTAAATTTTTCTCTCCTCTTAATGTAGATGATTTTATGAAAAAATCCAGTGTGATCTTCTTTCCGCAAGAGGCTTTAAAAGAACTAAGTGATGATATCATTATTTTTGCAGAAGCTGAAGCATTAACGGCTCATGCGAATTCAGTGAGAGTGAGGTTTGAAAATGCTTAAAGACTATATAAGGAAAGAGCTGAGAGAATTTAAACCCTATCATGCAGCATTCAGACCTCAGAAGATTAAGTTGGATGCCAATGAAAGTCCTTTTTCTCTAAGTGAGAATGTAAAAAGTAAATTGATCCAATGGATTGAAAAGGAAGAAAATCTCAACCTCTATCCGGACACGGATTCGACAGAATTAAGAGAAGCTCTGGCTTCTTTTTGGAAAGTTAATGTGGAAAATGTAATCTGTGGAGTAGGTTCAGACCAGCTTATTGACTGTATGATGAAAGTGTTTCTGGAACCGGGGGACAGGGTTGTAATACCTGATCCTTCGTTCAGCATGTATCGCTCCACAACTATTTTAAATCACGGGGTACCGATAGAAGTTAAATTGAATGAGGATTATACCTATCCTGTTTCCGAGATCATTAAAACGTGTAATAAGTACAATTCTAAAATACTCATTTTATGCACTCCAAATAATCCTACAGGTAATCTGCTTCCAACCAGGCAAATTGAGGAAATTGCCCAAAATGTGAAATGTCCTATTCTTATTGATGAAGCTTATGGCGAATTTTCTAATGAAACTATGATTCCTCTTATAGAGAAATATCCTCACATGGTAGTCTTTAGAACTTTCTCAAAAGCCTATGGATTGGCGGGCCTTAGAGTAGGATATGGTATTGGAGACAGGGAGATCATAGATGCTATCTATTTAACGAAACCCCCTTATAATCTCAATGTGCTTTCTCAAAAAATAGCAACATGGGTATTACAAGACGAAAAAGTCAATCGAGAAAGAATAGATTACCTTAAAACTGAACGAGAGTATTTAATCAAGGAATTAAGAAAAATTCCCAATATTAAAGTTTTTGATTCTGATGCCAATTTTATCTTAATTGAAACTCAGAATTCTGAGCTGGCCAATCAATTAGAGAAAAAAGAAATCTTTGTGCGTTCCTTTGGTGTCTGTGAAGGAACGTTATTACTTAGGATTACTGTAGGAACTAAAGAACAAAACGAAAAATTATTGAAGGTTTTAAAAAGCATCATCATTTAGATCAGGTAAGTGTCGGTAAATTCTATGAGATCAGTAAAGGAGAATATAAAATGCTTGAAAGAAAAGCTCAGGTTCATAGAAAAACTAACGAAACAGATATTAAAATGTCTATCAATTTATACGGTTCGGGGATCTCTCATATAAAAACGGGTATTGGTTTTTTTGACCATATGTTAACTCATATATCCAGACATGGATTCATCGATTTAAATGTTGAAGCCAAAGGGGATTTGGAAGTTGACTGCCATCATACCATAGAAGATGTAGGCATCGTTCTGGGACAGTGTATTGCTAAAGCTCTGGGAGATAAAAAAGGTATCAAAAGGTATGGTTCCATGATTTTACCTATGGAAGATGCTTTGGTGTTGTGCGCCATCGATCTGTCTGGCCGCCCATATCTGGGGTTTGATGCACAATTTACTGTGGAAAAAGTTGGAGAAATGGATACAGAGATAGTGGAAGAGTTTTTTAGAGCAGTATGTATTCATGGAGGACTGAATGTTCATATAAAAGTCTTAAGCGGAAAAAATAATCATCACATCATTGAAGCGATGTTTAAAGCATTTGGGAAGGCATTGGATGAAGCCACACAGTTAGATGCCAGAATTGAGGGAGTGCTTTCTACCAAAGGCATTTTGGAGGTGTGATATGAGTATTGCAATTATTGATTATGGTATGGGAAATCTGAGAAGTGTCCAGAAAGCTTTTGAATTTTTAGGATATGAAGCACAGGTTACTGAAAATAAAGAAGAAATACGTAAAGCAGATCAAGTTGTTCTTCCGGGGGTTGGAGCATTTCGTGATGCCATTAAAACTTTACAGGAAAAAAGACTGGATGAAGAGATTTATAGGGCAGTAGAAGATGGGAAACCATTCTTAGGAATTTGCCTGGGTATGCACCTGATTTTTGAAAAAAGTTATGAATATGGTGAGTATCAGGGGTTGGGATTATTAAAAGGAAATATCGTAAAGCTTCCTAATACCGTTAAAGTTCCTCATATAGGATGGAATTCCTTAAAGATTGAAAAACGAGCACCCTTATTTGAAGGACTGCCGGAAGAACCTTATGTTTACTTTGTGCATTCCTATCACTTGGAAACGGATGCTTCGGTTGTATCTGCAACAACCTTTTATGGCAAGGAAATACAAGTGGCGGCACAAAATAAAAATATATATGCAACTCAATTTCATCCTGAAAAAAGTGGTAATATAGGCCTTAAGATATTAAAAAATTTTGGAGGATTAAAGAATGAGAATTTATCCAGCGATTGATATAAAAGGTGGAAAATGCGTAAGACTTTCTCAAGGGCGATTTGATCATGTAACAGTATACAGCGATAATCCGGTTGATATGGCAAAAGAGTGGGTAAAAAAAGGAGCTTCATTTATTCATATTGTGGACTTAGACGGAGCATTATCAGGAGAAGAGGCCAATAAAAATGTCATCAAAGAAATTGTTAAAAATATGAATGTGCCTGTTCAAACCGGAGGAGGGATCAGATCAATTGATTCCATCAAAGACAGACTGTCTTTAGGAGTGAATAGGGTGATTATCGGGACTGCAGCAGTTAAAAACCCGGATTTAGTGAGAGAAGCAATCAAGCTCTTTGGTTCTGAGAGAATTGTTGTTGGAATAGATGCCAAAGACGGTAGAGTTGCTGTAGAAGGTTGGGAAGAATTAAGCGATGTATCAGCAGTGGACTTATGTCTTCAAATGAAAAAAATCGGTGTTAAAACGATCATTTATACCGACATTTCTAAAGACGGCATGCTCTGTGGCGTCAATATTGAAGCTACGAAAGATTTAATTGATAAAACTGATATGGATATTATTGCTTCTGGAGGGGTAGCTGCTTTATCGGATTTAGAGAAGGTAAGCCAAATTGGTGCAGAAGGCGTTATTATTGGAAAAGCACTTTATCAGGGGACTATAGACTTAGCACAGGCAATTCAGCGATTTGAATCGAGGTGAGATGATGCATACAAAGCGAATCATTCCTTGCTTAGATGTTAACAATGGAAGGGTAGTTAAAGGTGTTAATTTTGTAAATTTAGTAGATGCAGGAGATCCTGTTGAGATTGCTGCAGCTTACAATGAAGCTATGGCAGATGAAATTGTGTTTTTGGATATTACTGCTTCATCAGATGACAGAAGAATTATGATCGATGTTGTTGCAAAAACAGCAGAAAAAGTATTTATACCTCTTACTGTTGGAGGGGGTATTAGAAGTATCGATGATTTTAGAAACATTTTAAGTGCAGGAGCAGATAAAATTTCTGTCAATTCTGCTGCTTTAAAGCGACCAGAGCTTATTACAGAAGCAGCAGAACGCTTTGGAAATCAATGTGTTGTAGTGGCAATTGATGCAAAAAAAAGAAAAGATAATACTGGTTGGGACGTATATTTAAACGGAGGTCGTGTCAATACTGGAAAAGATGCTGTACAATGGGCAATAGAAGCAGAAAAAAGAGGAGCTGGAGAAATACTTTTAACAAGCATGGATTGTGATGGAACGAAAGCAGGATACGATTTAGAGCTAACCAAAGCTATTTCTCAAGCCGTTTCTATTCCTGTTATTGCTTCTGGTGGAGCAGGTACGATGGAGCATTTCTATGAGGCATTAACAGAGGGTGGGGCGGATGCAGCATTGGCTGCTTCCTTATTTCACTTTAAAGAAATGGAAATTAAAGATCTAAAAGAATATCTTAAAAGAAAAAATGTACCAGTTAGAATATAACTTATAGTTTATAAACAGGAGGACTGAATAATATGGAGATCATCGATGATATAAAATATGATGCCCAGGGATTAGTCCCTGCAATTACTCAAGACATATATTCAAAAGAAGTGCTAATGGTTGCTTATATGAATAAAGAAGCACTGCAAAAAACTTTAGAAACTGGAAATGTTCATTATTATAGCCGAAGCAGGCAAAAGTTATGGCTTAAAGGGGAAACTTCCGGACATTTTCAAAAAGTAAAAGAGATTTCTTTTGATTGCGATTTAGATGCAATTTTAATCCAAGTTGAACAGATAGGAGCTGCATGCCATACAGGCAATCGTACTTGCTTTTATCGCTCTCTTAAAAATAATGAATTGGTCGAAAAAGAAGCCAAAGATCAAAATCAAGATAAATTTGAAGTCTTACAACAAGTATATGATGTGATAGTGGACAGAAGAAAGAATCCTAAAGAAGGTTCTTATACAAATTATCTTTTTGATAAGGGAATTGATAAAATGTTAAAGAAAGTAGGAGAAGAAACTGCAGAAGTGATTATTGCATCAAAGAATAATGACAAAGCAGAAATTACTTATGAAATATCTGATCTTCTGTATCATTTGATGGTTGTTATGGTGCAAACAGGTGTTCAATGGGAAGACCTTTGCAATGAATTGCTGAAGAGAAGATAAATTGGGAAAAGCTTCATTATAAATATTTATAATTATTTTGGAACAAAATAATCCATATGAAAAAAAGATTTATTATATATGGATTAGCTGGATGGTGTTTGGAAATTATTTGGACAGGTTTAGGTTCTTTATTAAAGGGAAATATTGTTTTAGAAGGTGGAACATATATTTGGATGTTCCCAATATATGGATTAGCTATTTTCTTTGAACCAATTCATAATAAAATGAGAAGCTGGCCGGTTATCATCCGAGGAGGTGTATACACCGTTTTAATCTTTTTTATAGAATATTTTACCGGTTGGGCTCTGCAAATGCTTATAGGAGTTTGTCCCTGGGATTACAGCGGAACCCCGTATTCAATAAATGGTTTTATTCGTTTAGATTATGCTCCGGCATGGTTTGTAGCAGGTTTAATTTTTGAAAGGCTGCATGATCTATTAATCAATATTCATTTGACAAGAACTAAAATATGAATTATAAGCACTTTTCCTTAAGAGATAGTATATCAATCAAGGAAAGTGCTTTTTTTTATTCATAAAAATGAAAAATAGTGAACAGAATAAATTAAAGAAAAGTATAAAGAAAGAAGGGCATCAATGAATTCTAAAGTATTTATCGGTCTTCCTGCATATAATGAAGAAAAAGCACTTCCGGCAGTTTTGGAAAAAATTCAATATGTCCGTGAATCTATTGACCAACCTTTAGAAGTGATTGTAATTAATGATGGAAGTACAGATGGAACAAGAAGAGTTTTAGATGAGTACAGCAAAAAGTATGATTATATTCGTTCTATTCATCATGAGACCAATCGAGGCTTAGGTGCTGCCATTAATACATTGTTTCACACTGTCATAAAGTATGCCAATGATGAAGATCTTCTCGTTACAATGGATGCAGATAATACTCATAATCCTTCCCATATTATAGACATGATTAAGAAGATGAATGAAGAAAGATTAGATCTTATTATTGCTTCTCGTTTTGCAGAAGGGGGAAAGGAGATTGGAGTACCTATTATAAGAAGAATTTATAGCAGGGGAGCGAAATATTTTTTTAAATTATTTTTCAATATTAAAAATATCAATGATTATTCTTCAGGCTTTAGAGTATATCGTATAGGTTATTTACGTCAATCGATGGCTTTGTATCAAAATCAACTCATCACGACCAACGGATTTGACTGTATGGCGGAAATTTTAGCCCGTTTTAGCAAAATCGGTATAAAAGCGGCCGAATATCCATTGATGCTCGAGTATCACTTAAAAGACAGCCAAAGCAAAATGAAAGTTGCCCAGACCATTAAAGGCTATTTTGATTTGTTGCGCAGAGTACGGAAACCAACTTTAAAGAAAGCAGGGCAAAGATAAAATGAAATATACATACATGGAGGTTATTATGAAGAATATATGGGTTGCTTTATTATCGGTTTTTTTGGGGGCAATTGGTCAGGTCATATTAAAAGTCGGAGCGGATCAATTAGGAGAACTGCCGTTTTCCTTTAAGACGTTACCGAAAGATATAATTCATATTATAAAAATACCTCAAATTATATTAGGAATCATACTTTTTTCAGTGAGTTTTCTATTGTGGATTAAGGTACTCACGAAAAATGAGTTAAGCTATAGTTATCCTTTGGTTAGTTTAAATTATATTATCATCATGATTATGTCTGTTTTTTTGCTTGGAGAAGAAATTTCGTTACGTAAAATTCTTGGAACAGTTTTAATCGTTTTGGGGGTTTGGGTGGTTTATGTCTAAGATAAGAGAAAAACTAATCACGTTTATTATTATCTGTCTGATTTTATGTCTTAGAATTCCATATATTAATCAATCTCCCTATGAACAAGGAGAAAGGTGGAGGCAATCTGATACAGAATCCATTGCCCGTAATTTTATTGAACACAGATTTAATATTTTTTATCCCCAATTTAATTACGATGGACCGATGCCAAATTATGTTCAATTAGAATTCCAAGTCACCACATTTCTGATTGCCATTTTGTATAAATGTTTTGGGTATAAATATATGCTTGCCAGAATTGTTCCAATTTCATTTTTTATAGGTTCTTGTGTTTTTTTATATTTAATTGCCAGAAAATATTATTCAATAGAGCAATCCAGAATAGCTCTTCTTCTTTATGGTATTTTTCCAATAAACATCTTCTTCTCCCGCGCAATTATGCCTGAATCTTCGGCATTATTTTTTTATTTGGGGGCTTTTTACTTCTTTGTTGTCTGGATTGAAAAAGTACAGAGAAAGTATATTTTTCTTGCTTCAATTTTTACTGCTTTGGCCATTTCTCAAAAGATCCCTACGATTTTTATTGGTATACCCATGTTAGCGATGGCAATACATAAATATAAAATGAAAATTTTTAAGGTTTGGGAATTATATTGCTTTGGGATTATTTCTCTTGGGACACCTTATTTGTATTTTCATTGGATCAAAAACATTGCAGAATTCAAATTTGTAAATGATATTGCCCAAAAACATATTTTTGTAAGATTTTTTCAGGATTTCTTTACGAGAGAAGCCATGGAATTTTTTCGGGATAAACTTCCTCAAGGCTATACTTTGCAATTATTATGCTTGTCTGTAATCGGATTGATTTTGATGAATTGGAAAGATGAATTTCCTATCGGGATTTGGGCAGGAGCCATGGCTTTGGAATTGATTTTGATTGTTGCAGTGATTCGTTTATATTACTACTTGATATTTGTTGGTCCGCTGATTGCATTGATGGCATCTAAACCATTAAATATGATTTGGAGACATAAATATGGAGGAGTATGGATGACATTAATTATGATATGGGTCGGTTATTCTGCTTATATCAGCTTGGTACCATTCTATATTGAAAAAACTGAAATCATTAAACAAGCCAATATGGTTAAAAAATATACAGAAAAAGAAGATTTAATTGTTGTAGGAACACCTGATCCTGCTTTGCTGAATGCTTGTGAGAGAAAGGGCTGGAGAGCTAATATAAAATATTACGACTATATTCCTAAGGACCCTGTAGAAGAGATAGACTATTATATTAAAAATGGAGCGAAATATTTTGTTCCGATGAAAGGCTGGATTGCCAATGACAATGGTGAATATAAGAAATATCTTGATAATAACTTTACTAAAATCATAGATGAGGAAGGTTATTATATCTATCAATTACAATAAAATATGAACTCAGAAAAATGCGTTCTTCTACTGCAGTAATTTTTTATATACAATATAATTAATTATAAAATTTTTTTGATATTGGGTAATCAAAAAATATTTATTAATGTTTAAGCATAGGAATAGTTAAAGATGATCTTAAGAAGGTGATCGGAAGTGGACATAAAAAAACTAGAGCAATTGCTTAGTCAGCCGGAAGGATTTAAACTGGATTTTAAAGAGAAGCTTCAATTGGACACAGAATCGGCCAAAAAGGAATTTGTTAAAGATGTTTGTGCAATTGCCAATACCAATGGAGGAAGAGGCTACATTGTTTATGGCGTCAAAGATAAATCAAAGGAAATCGTTGGGGTTAATTTAGAGCCTTTTAATGAAGAAAAAATTCAGCAGATTATATGTAACCGCTGTGATCCTCCGGTTCCCATAAGAGTAGACGTGGTGAATTACAGGCAAAAAAATATTGCTGTTATTACAATTTTTAAAAGCGATCAGCGTCCTCATCAGGTAAGGCAGACAGGAACTTTTTATATTCGCAGAGGCTCGACAACGGATATTGCCAGAAGACATGAGATAGCAAACATGCTTCAGGAAAATGGATTATCAAGTTCAGAGCAGATCGTTTGCAGAAAAGTTCCACTCAGTGAACTGGATGATACTCTTATAAAAAAGCATATCTTAGGAAACGGAGTGATTCCTGAAGAAAATCGACTTATTTTGCTAGAAGGATTGGGGATCATAGGGAGAGAGTCTGAGAGATCTACATATCATCCTACAATGGGAGGCCTTTTGCTATTCGGAAGGTATCCTCAAAATTATCTTCCACATACAGGTATAAAAATAGAATATAATGGACAAGGTTATGCGATCAGAGGGAATCTTTTAAAAATGTTGGATAGTTCGGAAGAACTTATTGCATCTTTTTTCAAAGACTCATCTTATCCGGTTCAATCGATTTATGATGCTTTATGCAATGCAGTTGTTCACAGGGATTACTGGGACATGACGCGAGAAATCGTAGTTACGATTGACAGCCATAAGATAGAAATTTCCAACCCAGGCTCTATTTGGATTGGAGGGAGCATTAAGAAGTTAATGGAAGATCAAAATCCTCCCAGAAGAAATCCCTGGCTTTATCAAAGATTACTTTTAATTGATCAAAAAGAACGTTTCCTTAAATATGGTTTAGGAATGAAAAGAATTAAGAAGCCTTTTAAAAATATCGGGCGGGTGAAGATCTTTAATTTTCCTAACAAGAATTTATTTAAAATTGTACTTCCTGGAGAAGCTATTTTTCAACTCCACAAAAATTATTCTATCTGATATAATAATGTTTAAAATAAAAATTTTTAAAATTAAGTTTTCAATTGCAAATGGAGGAAAGGGTATGAAGTTAAGGGAAGTAAAAGAGATTCTCAATGCAGAAGTTTTAGTAGGTGAAGATCGTTTAGACAGAGAAGTTTTTTTGGCTTGTGGTTCTGACTTGATGAGTGATGTTCTTGCCTTTGTAAAAGAAAAAATAGTGCTTTTGACAGGGCTTGTAAATCCCCAAGTAATTCGAACGGCAGAAATGATGGATATTAAAGCAATTGTTTTTGTAAGAGGAAAGAAAGTTACGCAAGATGTTCTTGAACTGGCAGAATCGAAAAAAATGGTTATTTTGGCCACTCAGCATCCATTATATATCGCTTGTGGTTTGCTGTACAGTAATGGGCTAACAGGAAAAGAAGAAAAAGCGGAGGAAAACTAAACTATGAACCTTAGTTTCAAAGTAGATGGAGATGAGTTTACTTTAGCAGGGGAATCTTCAAGTCAAGTAAAAAAAGTATTGAAGCAGTTGGGAATTGCTCCTGAAATTATTCGAAAAATAGCAATTGCAATGTATGAAGCTGAAATCAATATGGTTATTCATGCCAATGGGGGGACTATTGACGTCGAGATTACTCCTGAAAAAGTATACATCGTTTTAAAAGATACAGGTCCTGGAATACCTGATATTGATTTGGCGATGCAGGAGGGGTATTCTACTGCTTCTGAGCAAGTTCGTGAGTTAGGGTTTGGCGCAGGTATGGGACTTCCGAATATGAAAAAATATAGTGACAATTTAAAAGTAACATCAGAAGTCGGTAAGGGGACAACGGTAGAAATTACAGTATACATTTAAGAGAGAAAGTCGGAGAAGGTGATTAAATGTGGGAATGTTTACACTCCGTGACTCTCCAGGAAGAGAAGTGCAGGGGATGTACGGATTGTATTAAACGATGTCCAACGGAAGCCATAAGAGTAAGAAACGGTAAGGCTAAAATTATTAGTGAACGTTGCATTGATTGTGGTTTGTGTATAAGGGTATGTACCAATCATGCCAAAAAAGCAGTAACCGATACTTTGGACAGTTTTTCGGAATTTAAATATAAAGTTGCGATACCTGCACCTACTTTATATGCGCAGTTTAAGGATATATTGGATATAAATATTATTTTAACAGGGCTTAAAAAGCTTGGATTTGATGAAATTTATGAGGTCGCCAGAGGTGCAGAAATTGTAACGGCGGCTTCTAAAAAGATATTAGAAACCAATGCGATCCCTAAGCCGGTTATATCATCTGCTTGTCCAGCGATCGTCCGTTTCATTCAAATAAGATTTCCTGAATTGATTCATCATATACTTCCAATTATTTCTCCCATGGAGGTTGCAGCAAGAGAGGTCAAAGCCAATTTAGTCAGGAAAGGAATCAATGAAAAAGATATAGGTGTATTTTTTATAAGTCCTTGCGCTGCGAAAGCTACGAATGTAAGAAATCCCATAGGTTTTGATAAATCTTCTGTTGATAAAGTACTTTCAATTAAGGATGTATATATGAAGCTTATCCCAGTATTAAAAAAAATCGAGCATCCAGAAATTCTCAGACAAAGCTCCAGCAATGGGATTGGATGGGCTATGTCTGGCGGTGAAGGAGAATTTTTAGGCATTGATAATTACATAGCTGTTGATGGTATAGAAAATGTTAATAAAATCTTGGAAAAGGTAGAAAACGGAAAACTTATAGATGTTGATTTTATTGAAGCATTAGCTTGTCATGGAGGGTGTTTAGGAGGGCCATTGACTGTCGAAAACAGTTTTGTAGCCAAAAATCATCTTAAAAAGCTTTTACGTCATTCAGCGACATTAAAAGAACAAGATGATAAGGAGCAATTAATCAGCGACTCCAATCTTATATGGAATAATCCAGTGAATTCAAAGCCAGTTATGACATTGGATGAAGATATGGAGAAGGCAATCAAAAAGCTGGAAGAATTAGAGGGAATATACGATACCCTTCCGCAGATTGATTGTGGCTCCTGTGGTGCACCAAATTGCAGAGCTCTGGCTGAAGATATTGTAAGAGGCAATGCAAATATTGAAGACTGCATTTTTATGTTAAGACAAAAAGTTAGGGAAATGGCAGAAGCCATGGTTAATCTTTCACAGAAGTTGCCTCCGGCTTTTAGAAAAAATGATGATTAGGAAGTGATGAAATGACCGTAAGAGAATTAATGAAAACTCTTGGATTATCCATAGTTGCAGGGGAAAATGGATTGGATAAGGAGATTACAACAGGATATGTTGGAGACTTATTAAGCTGGGTGATGGCCAATGCGAAACCAGGGGCAGCTTGGATTACTATTCAAAGTCACGTGAATATTATAGCCATTGCGTCATTATTAAATTTATCTTGCATTATTATTGCAGAGGGTGCTCACATAGATCAGGATACTATCGAAAAAGCTAATGAAGAAGACATTCCTGTATTCTCTTCAGAGATCAATGCATACCAGCTTGTGAAAAAACTAACCGAAATAGGAATATCTTAGCAATGAAATATGCTTATGATTTCCATATTCATACGGCCCTTTCACCCTGTGGGGATAACGATATGACCCCCAATAATATCGTGAACATGGCATTGTTAAAAGAATTAGATATTATCGCTATTACTGACCACAATTCCTGTGAAAATGTTAAAGCAGTCATGAAAGTAGCGGAAGGGACAGAACTTATTGTTATCCCAGGGATGGAAGTTGAGACATCTGAAGAAATACACGTGGTTTGTCTATTTCCCGATCTCGTTTCGGCATATCAGATGCAAGACTTGGTTTATAAACATTTACCGCCCCTGGAAAATAGAGTGAGTATCTTTGGAGAGCAACTAATTCTTAATGAGCAAGATGATATTATTGGAGAAAACAAAAGATTACTTTTAACTGCAACTTCATTAAGTGTTTACGACGTAGTAAAGTATGTTAGAGCCTTTAGTGGAGTTGCTGTTCCTGCTCATATAGACCGTTCATCTTATAGTATTTTATCAAATTTAGGATGGATTCCAGAAGATTTAGATGTTCATACACTTGAAGTTTCAAAGAATGCAGATTTAGAAAAAGCTAAGTTAAAATACAGTCAATACAATGTGATCCGGTCTTCGGATGCGCATTATTTGCAAGATATTTCTGAAAGAGAGCAGTTTATCGAATTAGAATCAAAATCTATAAGTCAAGTTATTAAATTATTAATATGAAAGGTTTGTACATTTATAAAGATTTATGTTATAATATTGACAATGAAGTTGAAAGTGTGCACAACTTCATAGTTGTGCTAATAACATATTTTTTTTTGCTAATCAATTCGGCTTCTTTATGAAATCGAAATTTGATTACGCCTAATTTAATTTCATATACTTGAAGGGGGAATAAAAATGGCTAATTGTGCAAATTGCACAAACGAATTGTCTGAACGCGGTTTCCGTGAGTTAGAACAATTTATTGACGAACTAAGTGATAAAAATGGAGCTCTGATCTCTGCATTACATAGGGCTCAAGAGATTTTTGGATACCTTCCAAAGGAAGTACAGCAGTTTGTAGCAAAGAAGTTGAACATACCTGTATCTAAAGTATATGGTGTTGTAAGCTTCTACTCATTCTTCACCATGATTCCTAAAGGAAAATACCCAATATCTGTTTGTATGGGAACAGCTTGCTATGTTAGAGGTGCTGATAAAGTTTTAGATGAGTTTAAAAGAGAATTAAATATTGAAGTAGGAGAAACAACGGCTGATGGAAACTTTTCGCTGGATGCACTGCGCTGCGTAGGGGCATGCGGATTGGCTCCCGTAGTTTTAGTTGGAGAAAAAGTATATGGTCGTGTTACTCCGGACCAAGTAAAATCAATTCTTAAAGAGTATGAATAGGTTATTGGGGAGGGAATGTCATGGCTAAAATAAAATCTTTAGATGAATTAAAGCAATTAAGAGAGCAATTTAAATCAAAAGTGGATATAAGAGAAAAAGGCGACAACATGGAAAAATTAGTTCAGATCCGTGTGGCAATGGCAACCTGTGGAATAGCGTCAGGAGCTAGAGAAGTTATGAATGCATTAGTTGATATTGTTGCCAATGAAAAATTAGATAATGTAGTTATATCTCAAACTGGCTGCATGGGATATTGTTATGCAGAGCCTACAATAGAAGTTACTATTCCGGGAGAAGAACCAGTGGTATTTGGGGAAGTAACCGTAGAAAGAGCTAAGGAAATAGTAGAAAAGTATGTGAAAAATGGCGAACTATTAGACGGAATCATACCTGTGAGTCATAAAACAGTGGATGAGTAATTGTAAAAGGAGGCTTTCATAATGTCCAAGTATAAAATGCATGTTTTGGTTTGTGGTGGAACAGGCTGCATTTCTTCTAATTCCACACAGATCGTTGATAATATAAAGGCTTTATTAAAAGAAAATGGAATGGAAAATGATGTTCAGGTTTTAAAAACAGGATGTTTTGGTTTTTGTGAAAAAGGACCTATCGTAAAAATTCTTCCTGATAATACTTTTTATGTACAAGTTAAACCTGAAGATGCTGAAGTTATTGTTAAAGAACATTTAATCAAAGGAAGAAAAGTAGATCAATTATTATATAAAGAACCAGCTACGGATCAATCCATCGAAGACTCTAAGCATATGGATTTCTACAAAAAGCAAATGAGAATTGCTTTAAGAAACTGCGGATTTATCGATCCTGATAATATAGATGAGTATATTGCAAGAGACGGTTATCAAGCTTTAGGAAAAGCATTAACTGAAATGACACCTGAATCCGTTATTGAAGAAATGAAAAAATCCGGATTAAGAGGAAGAGGTGGCGGTGGATTCCCAACAGGACTTAAATGGGAATTTGCACATAAAAATCAATCTGATCAAAAATATGTTGTATGTAATGCCGATGAAGGAGACCCAGGGGCTTTTATGGACCGTTCTATCTTAGAAGGAGACCCTCACTCCGTTGTAGAAGCTATGACAATCTGTGGTTATGCTATAGGTGCATCCCAAGGATTAGTTTACATCCGTGCGGAATATCCATTGGCAGTAAGACGTCTTAAAAAAGCTATTGAAGATGCAAGAGCATACGGATTACTTGGAAAAGATATTTTAGGAACAGGATTTGACTTTGATATTGAAATAAAATACGGTGCAGGAGCTTTCGTATGCGGTGAGGAAACAGCTCTTATTCACTCCATGGAAGGAGAAAGAGGAGAACCTACGACGAAACCTCCATTCCCAGCAGAATCTGGTTTCTGGGGTAAACCAACCAATGTTAATAACGTAGAAACTTTTGCTAATGTTCCTGTAATTCTCTTAAAAGGTGCTGATTGGTTCAGTTCTATTGGTACCGAAAAATCAAAAGGAACCAAAGTTTTTGCATTGGCAGGTAAAGTTAACAATGTTGGACTCATCGAAGTTCCTATGGGAACTACCTTAAGAGAAGTTATTTTTGATATCGGCGGAGGAATTAAAGGCGGTAAGAAATTTAAAGCAGTTCAAACTGGAGGACCATCTGGTGGATGCTTAACAGAGAAAGATTTGGATACACCGATTGATTTTGACAACTTACTTGAAAAAGGTTCCATGATGGGATCCGGTGGTATGATTGTTATGGATGAAGACAACTGTATGCCAAGCGTTGCAAAATTCTATCTGGAATTTACTGAAGATGAATCCTGTGGTAAATGTACACCTTGTAGAGTAGGAACAAAGCGTTTGTCTGAATTATTAACCAAAATCACTGAAGGCAAAGGAACCATGGAAGACCTTGAAACATTAAAA